>ERZ795057.485-NODE-485-length-41392-cov-11.229649_pt1 | contig 41392 bp, 48 predicted proteins | sample MGYA00375141_ERZ795057 | MGnify/ENA primary metagenome ERZ795057 (study PRJEB30186, sample SAMN05720163) | activated sludge metagenome | isolation source: Anaerobic digester | place: Hong Kong | collected 2015-01-26 ...
TCATGAACTTTGGCAACACGACGAAGAACTCCGGTCAACTGACGATGCTCTTCCAACGCTAAATCCAGATTCAGAATGTCATCATATAAAACTTCTTGTGCTGTTGCCGGTGTCATATTTTCCATCTCAACACCCGGCTGATGAATGATTACCGTATTCAGCCTGCCTATTTCAGAATGAACAGATATATTCCCCATGATATTCCCCTAATATTTTCTCGATTAAATCGCTGTCTTATTGATTATTGGACTTACTAACAATTGCCATTGCCATTTCCAAGGATTGTTCATAGTTCAATCTTGGATCTACTTGAGTTTTATAAGCTCTTTCCAAGTCTTTTTCGTTTAACTCTCTGGCTCCACCCAAACATTCAGTGACATTTTCACCGGTGAGTTCCAAATGCACACCACCAAGAATTGAATTCTCAGATTTGTGAATCTCCATAGCCAATTCAACTTCTTTTTTGATTTTTTCAAATTTTCTAGTTTTAAAACCATTGGATGTGCTTTCGGTATTTCCGTGCATTGGATCACAGCACCAGATAACTCCAATTCCTTCATCTTTCAAGGTTTGAATCATATTTGGCAAATGCTTATCAATATTGTCAGAACCAAAACGATGAATAAGCGTTAGCTTTCCTTTTTCATTGTTCGGATTTAATGTTTTGCAAAGACCAATCAAATGCTCTTTTGAGGTTTCTTTTCCAACTTTAACTCCAATTGGATTTTGTATTCCTCTCAATAACTCAACGTGAGCGCTCTCCAACTGATTGGTTCTTAATCCAATCCAAGGAAAATGAGTACTTAAATTGAACCAGCCATTCTGCCTCGGTACTTTTCGTGTGAGTGCCTGCTCATAATGCAAGTGCAAAGCCTCATGCGAAGTAAAGAAATCCACTCGTGACAGATTCCCTAAACGACGCCCAGCAAGTGTTTCAGCAAAGTTTATAGACTCGCTAATTTTTTTCATCATATCCTGATATTCAGTGGATTGTCCTGAATGTTCAATCCAGGCTAAATTCCAATATTCAGGATGACGAATATCAGCAAAACCACCATCAATCAAAGCTCTGACAAAATTCAATGTCATCGCTGATGATGCATGTCCTTGAATCATTCTTTCAGGATCCGGGACTCTTGATGCTTCATCAAAATTGATTTTGTTGACCAAATCGCCACGATACGAGGGTAGTTCAATTCCATCTTTGGATTCCAAATCACTGGAACGAGGTTTAGCATATTGACCTGCAAAACGTCCAATTCTTACAACCGGCTTCTTCAATCCATGAATTAAAACCAAACTCATTTGCAATAAAACTTTTAGGCGATTAGAAATAATAGGCGAGCTACAATCTTCAAAACTTTCTGCACAGTCACCACCTTGAATTAAAAACCTTTCACCATCCTGAACTTCTGCCAGTTTCTTTTTTAGGTTAAAGATTTCCCATGAGGTGACTAATGGCGGTAAATCACTAAGTTTTTCGATAGCTGAATTTAGTTTTTCAGAGTCAGTGTAATTCGCTTGTTGTAGAATTTGTTTATTCTTCCAGCTTTCAGGTGCCCAGTTTAATTCAGTCATTTTTAATCCTCATCCAAATGATTGTGTAAATTAGAAATCCAATAAAACAAACAAAAGTCCATGCAGGCATTGATAAGCCTAGAAACTGCCAATCAATTTCAGCACATTGCCCGGAGCCAGTGAATAAATTTTTGAAAATCGTACCTATTGGAAAATTTTGAACCATGTATTCCAAACCGGGACCACAATCCGGAATTTCATCCGGCGGTAAATGCTGCATTCTAACATGCCATGCTGAAACAAAAGCTCCGGTTAAACTGATAAGTGCAATGATAATTCCACTGATAGTTTTCATTATTTTTTGGGGATTAAAGATAAAGGTGATTAAAAATAGAACACCAATTATCAAAATAATAAATCTTTGCACTAAACATAACGGACATGGATTAAGCCCGTTAACATACTGTTCGTAGTATGCATAGGAAAGCATCAGTACGGTTGTAAAGAAAGCCAGGAAACTCAGAAATCGTGAGGATTTAATATTCATTTCATTTTCTCTGTTGAAAAAAAACCCGGCTTTTGACCGGGTTTCTAAACTAATTTAAGCAATTTTAGCTGTCTGAATCAGAAACCTGATTTGGCCTTGGGCGATCAACAAGTTCGACATAAGCCATAGGCGCGTTATCACCGCTACGATAACCACACTTCAAAATTCTTAAATAACCACCGGGACGTTTTTCATATCTGCTTCCCAGCTCTTCAAATAGTTTTTTCACAACATCTTTACGACCTAGACGTGAAAAAGCCAATCTTCTATTTGCCACACTATCATTTTTTGAAATAGTAATCAATGGCTCAGCTACACGACGTAATTCTTTAGCTTTAGGCAATGTTGTTTTTATTAATTCATGTTCAAATAAAGAAGCAGCCATATTTTTGAACATCGCTTTGCGATGGCTACTGTTTCTATTTAACTGACGACCTGATTTTCTATGACGCATTTTATTTCACCACTTCCTAATTATTTCGTTATCCCAGCAAACGCTCAACAGTTCTGATTGAAGCCGGAGGCCAGTTTTCTAATCTGACACCAAAATTCAATCCCATCTCTGCAAGCACTGCTTTAATTTCGTTTAATGATTTCTTACCCAAATTTGGAGTTTTCAACAAGTCAACTTCAGTTCTTTGAATAAGATCACCAATATACTGAATGTTTTCTGCTTTCAAACAATTTGCAGATCTGACAGTTAATTCCAATTCATCAATTGGTTTCAACAAAATCGGATTCAGTTTTTCTTCTTCTGACTCTTCTTCAACCGGAGAAGTCATTTCAAAGTCTACGAATACTGCCATTTGTTCAATTAAAATTCTTGCAGCTGTTTGCACTGCTTCTTCTGCAGTAATTGAGCCATTGGTATTGATATTCAAAACCAATTTATCAAGATTTGTTCTTTGTTCAACACGAGCATTTTCAACATCATAAGAAACACGTTTGATTGGACAGAAACTGGCATCTAACATCAATGAACCAATTGAGCGTGTATCTTCACTTTTAGCTGATTGAATCGCAGGCTCGTAGCCAATTCCTTGCTTAACTCTCATCGTCATGTTGATAGATGCTTTACCGGCCAAGTTACAAATAACATGGTTTGGGTTTGCAATTTCAACACCTTCAGCAACTTGAATATCACCGGCAGTGACTACTCCAGCTCCCGATTTAGACAATGACACTTCAAAATCAGTTAAGCTGACACCTGTTACTCTGAAGGCTACACTTTTCAAGTTCAATAAAATTTCAACAACGTCTTCTTTAACATTTTCAATTGTTGAAAACTCATGTGCAACACCGTCAATTTTTACTTCAGTGATTGCGTAACCCGGAACTGAAGAAAGCAAAATTCTTCTGAAAGCATTTCCCAGTGTATGACCAAAACCTCTTTCAAGCGGTTCAATCACAATCTCGGCACGATTGCCGGATTCTTCTTTTACTGCAACAACTTTAGGTCGCAATAACTTAGTCAAGACATCTGACATAAGATATACCTCTTCAGTTAATTATTTAGAATACAATTCCACGATGAGATTTTCATTAATCTCAGCTGGCAACTCATCTCTTGCAGGAACAGATTTAAAAGTTCCTGACATCGCTTTTGCATCTACTGATACCCAGTCTGCAAAAAGATTCATTTCTTGCCAAATATTTAGCGCATCTTGAATTCTAAGTTGTTTTTTCGCTTTTTCGCGAATAGAAATCACATCACCTTCTTGTACATGGTAAGAAGGAATATTACACGCTTTACCATTCACTTCAATTGCTTTATGTGAAACTAATTGTCTGGCTTCACTTCTAGTTACACCAAATCCCATTCTATAAACGACGTTATCCAGTCTAGACTCTAGAAGTTTTAATAGGTTTTCACCAGTTGCCCCTTTTTGTCGAGCCGCTTTTTTATAGTAGTTTCTGAATTGTTTTTCCAAAACACCGTAAATACGACGTACTTTTTGCTTTTCACGTAGCTGTGCTGCGTAATCCGTTGGTTTTCCACGACGCATAGTTGCACCATGTTGACCCGGTAGTTGTTCCAATTTACATTTAGTTTCTACTGCACGCGCAGGAGATTTAAGCATCAAATCTGTTCCTTCACGTCTTGCTAGTTTACAAGTTGGACCAATATATCTTGCCATTATTTATTCTCCTTACACTCTGCGTTTTTTCGATGGACGACAACCATTATGTGGAATTGGAGTCACATCAAGGATGTTTGTAATTCTGTAACCCAAACCATGCAATGCTCGTACTGAAGATTCACGTCCCGGACCAGGACCTTTAATGCGAACTTCCAAATTTTTCAAGCCATATTCTTGAGCTTCTTTTCCCGCATTTGTTGCAGCAATCTGTGCAGCAAATGGAGTACTTTTTCTTGAACCTCTGAATCCAGCACCACCGGCAGTTGCCCATGAAAGAGCATTACCTTGTCTATCTGTAAGAGTTATAATTGTATTGTTAAATGAAGCATGAACGTGTGCAATTCCATCCACAACGGTTCTTTTAATTTTCTTCTTGGTTTTTTGAGGTCTAGCCATAACTTTTCTCGTAATCTATTTATTTCTTGATAGGTCTTTTCGGACCTTTTCTTGTGCGTGCATTGTTTTTGGTTTTTTGACCTCTGCAAGGCAAACCTCTTCTGTGTCTTAAACCACGATAACAGCCAAGATCCATCAAACGTTTAATATCCATTGCAACTTCCCTGCGCAAGTCACCTTCCACAGTAAATTTTGCAACTTCACCACGAACTTTTTCCAGTGAGTCCTCATCCAAGTCTTTGACCTTGGTCGTTGGATTTATACCTGCATTTTCACAGATTTGATATGCTCTGGTTCTACCGATGCCGTAAATGCTCGTCAGACCAATCCAGGCATGTTTATAAACCGGTATATTGACACCTGCTATACGCGCCATTTAACTCTCCTAATAACTTTAATTTAAACTTTTTAGCCAGTTGATTTTTTCTACATACAACTTCTAGCTAAAGTGCCACTCTGGCTCAAAAAGCCGTGCATTATACGCAACAAAAGACAAACAGGCAACAAAGCCTGTGTCTTTTATCACATTTTATTCAATTATTCTCAAAAGCCACTGATAAAATACTATAACAATTGAGAATATAATTTTCTCTAAATCTTAATTAACGCATTACGCACGTTGTTTAGAGTTGTTTACTGGAGCTAAGTAACTAATCCATTAACCAGAATTAGCGCCTTTGAACTCCAGATTTACCGTAATTTTTTAAATTTGATTTCTTTAATAAACTATCGTATTGACCAGACATTAAGTGTGTTTGTAACTGTGCCATAAAATCCATCGCAACAACTACAACAATCAATAATGATGTTCCACCTAAGGCAAATGGAACCTGCCAAATATTCAATATAAACTGAGGCATTAAACTCACTCCCAATAAATAGAGTGCTCCCCAGAAAGTAACTTTAGTTGTAACACTATCAATATAATCAGCTGTATGTCTTCCTGGTCTGATACCAGGAACAACTGCCCCTGAACGTTTTAAATTATCTGATATTTCATTCGGATCAAAAGTCAGAGCTGTATAGAAAAATGCAAACCAGACAATTAATCCACCAAACATAATCATGTATAACACATTACCAGGTGACAACCAAGCTGAAACATCTAGTAACCAACCCCAACCGTCTTTTTGACCTAAAAACTGTGCCAATGTACCAGGGAACAATACCAAACTGGATGCAAAGATAACAGGAATTACTCCAGACATATTCACTTTTAAAGGCAAATATGAACTTTGTGCCAATGTTCCTGTACGTCCGCCTCTGCGAGCGTACTGTATAGTAATTCTTCTTTGTGCTCTTTCAACGAACACAACAAAGTAAGTAATTCCTAGTGCGATAACAAGCAACAACAACGCAACCAAGGCATTTAAATTTCCTTCAGAAACCATAGAAAATGTAGATCCTATAGCCGCAGGAAGACCGACAACAATACCTGCAAAAATAATCAATGAGATACCATTCCCGATACCTCTTTCACTAATTTGTTCACCCAGCCACATCAGGAACATAGTTCCTCCAGTTAGAGCTACAGTTGCAGGAAATAAAAATCCAAAACCTGGATTTGGGACAACAGCAACACCATTGCTAGAACCCATTTGTTGTAATGAGAAAGAAATCGCATATCCTTGGAATGCAGCCAATATCACAGTAAAATAACGTGTATATTGATTAATTTTCTTACGTCCAGATTCTCCTTCTTTCTTTAATTCTTTGAGTTTAGGTACAGTGTGTCCCAGAATTTGGATAATAATAGAAGTTGTAATATAAGGCATCACACCCAAAGCGAACAATGAGAAACGTCCCAATGCTCCACCGGAGAACATATTAAACATATCAAGCAAGCCACCGCCTTGTGTCTCCAACAACTGTGATAACACTTTTGGATTCACACCCGGAACAGGAATATAAGAACCAAGGCGGAATACTATCAATGCAATAACCACAAACCAAATTCTTGATTTGAGTTCTTGGAGATTATTTTTATTCCCCAACATTTTTTGGATTTGTTCTTGTGATGCTGACATAACTTCTATTACTCGACTGAACCACCTGCTTTTTCGATACTTTCTTTAGCACCTTTTGTTGGTACTAAACCAACAACTTTTACTGCTTTAGAAAGAGTACCGGTATTAACAACCTTAACTTTTTGAACGAATGACTTAACTAATCCTTTTTCTTTCAAAAGTGCTAAATCAACAGTATCCTCATTGAGTGTTTCTAAGTGATACAAACAGATTTCACCGGTTTTCTTAGCAATTCTAGAGCTGAAACCAATTTTAGGTAGTCTTTTTTGCAATGGCATTTGACCGCCTTCAAATCCTACTTTATGGAAACCACCGGAGCGTGACTTTTGACCTTTATGACCTCTACCACAAGTTTTACCAAGTCCTGAACCAATTCCACGGCCGACTCTTTTTGCCACTTTTTTACTACCAGCGGCGGGCTTAATTGTATTTAAACGCATTTCTCTATCCACCCTTATTCAGTTATTTAACTTCTTCTACTTTTAATAAGTGAATAGCTTTGTTAATCATGCCTCTGTTTTCAGGAGTATCTAAAACTTCAACAGTATGTCTGATTTTACGAAGTCCTAAACCTTTTAAACATGCTTTATGATTGGACAAAGCCCCGATTGTACTCTTAGTTTGAGTAACTTTAATAGTTTTTTGCTTAGCCATGATTCAACATTACCTCTTCTACAGTTTTACCACGTTTTGAAGCAATAGTTTCAGGCGATGTCATCGCTTTCAAACCATTTACAGTTGCTCTAACCAGATTAATTGGATTGTTAGATCCTTGAGATTTTGCCAATACGTTTTGAACACCGACAACATCAAATACCGCACGCATCGCACCACCTGCAATAACTCCGGTACCTTCAGACGCTGGTTGCATATAGACTTTCGAACCCGCATGTTTTGCTTTGATTGGATGCCAAAGTGTTCCATCTTTCAGATCAACCTGAATGATGTTTTTACGTGCTTTATCCATTGCTTTTTGTATCGCAATAGGAACTTCACCCGCTTTACCATATCCGAATCCGATTTTTCCGTTTCCATCACCAACAACTGTTAATGCTGTGAAACTGAATTGACGACCACCTTTTACAACTTTTGATACCCTGTTTACAGCTACCAAACGCTCTAACAAGCCGTCGTTATCTTCTTTATTGATTTCTACGCTCGCCATTTATTTTTACCTTATCTTTAAATTACTTTAACTTTTGACTCAAATCGCGTCAGAATTATAATCCTAACCCTGCTTCTCTTGCTGCTTCAGCCAATGCTTTGACTTTTCCATGATATAGAAAGCCTGAACGATCAAAAGCAACTTTTTCTACACCTGCTTTTAATGCACGTTCTGCAATCGCTTTACCGATAATTTTTGCAGCTTCGATATTTTTTCCTGATTTACCTTCTACCAAACCTTTTTCAAGTGAAGATGCACTTGCTAAAGTTTTTGTTCCGTCACCAGAAATAATTTGAGCGTATAAGTTTTTATCAGTTCTGTGAATTGATAATGAAGGCATTTCCAAAGAACGGATTTTTGCACGCGTACTTTTTGCTCTTCTTACTCTTGCTTGTTTTTTAGTACTACTCATAACTTTAACTCAAACTTTAATTAATTAAGCTTTCTTAGCTTCTTTTCTGAAAACCCTTTCATCAGAATATCTGACACCTTTACCTTTATAAGGCTCTGGTGGTCTGTATGCTCTGATTTCAGCACAAACTTGTCCTAAAACTTGTTTATCAGTTCCGGTAACGACGATTTCAGTCTGATTTTTTGAAACTTCAAAACTAATTCCTTCAGGTGCTTTGTAAACCACATCATGTGAAAAACCTAAAGCCAATTTCAAATCATTACCTTGCATGGAGGCTCTGTAACCAACACCAACAAGTTCTAATTTTCTGCTATAACCATCAGTCAACCCAACAACCATGTTGTTAACCAATGCTCTCATTGTTCCTGTCAACGGCATTGCCGTATCATTTTTTGGAGAAAAAACTAATGCACCATTTTCTTCTTTAACATCAACATCGCTATGAACTTCCATTGATGCAGATCCCTTAGGACCTTTAACGGTTATAGTTTGATCTTTAATATCAACAGAAACACCTGAAACGAGTTCTACTGGTTTTTTTGCTATTCTTGACATTATATTTCTCCTTACTTAACGATGCAGATAACTTCGCCGCCAACTTCAGCTTGTCTGGCTTCATAATCTGTCAACAATCCTTTGGATGTTGAAATAATAGCAATACCAAAACCTGCATCAACCTTAGGAAGTTCATCTTTTCCTTTGTATAATCTCAAGCCTGGTTTACTAGCTCTCTTGATATATTCAATAACGGGTTTACCTTGATAATACTTCAAATTAACTTTAATTTGTTGATGGCCGGTATCGCTGTTTGCTGCTTCAATCACTTCAAAAGATTTGATATAGCCTTCTTTTTGCAAAACAGAACAAAGTCCTTTCTTCATTTTTGAAGCAGGAAAAGTAACCGACGCTTTGGATACTAATTGTGCATTTCTTATGCGTGTCAGCATATCTGCAATTGGATCTGTCATACTCATAATTTTATTCCTGTATTCTATACTTTTTTATTTGCTACACTTACCAGCTGGCTTTTGTTAAACCAGGAATATCACCACGCATAGCAGCTTCTCTCAATTGTGTCTTACTCAGACCAAATTTACGGTAAAAACCTCTTGGTCTTCCGGAAATCTGACATCTGTTTCTAACTCTTGAAGGCGATGCATTCCTAGGTAATTTTTGTAATTTTACCTGAGCTTCCATCATATCTTCATAAGAAGTCGAACCGTCAGCAATAATCGCTTTTAGTTCTGCTCTTTTCTTAGCATATTTGTTTACAATTCTAGCTCTTTTCAGATCTCTTTGAATCATTGATTGTTTAGCCATAATTCTGTACCACTATTTACTTTTGAAAGGAAAACTGAAAGCTGATAATAACGCTCTCGCTTCTTCATCTGTTTTTGCAGTTGTAACGATTGTGATATCCATACCACGAATTTCATCAATTTTATCGTAATCAATCTCAGGGAAAATAATTTGCTCTTTGACTCCCATTGAATAGTTACCTCTGCCATCAAAGGATTTTGGACTCAAACCACGGAAATCTCTCACCCTAGGAATTGAGATATTTACCAATCTATCCAAAAACTCATACATTTTGTTACGACGCAAAGTGACTTTACAACCGATCGGCCATCCATCTCTGATTTTAAAACCGGCTACAGACTTTTTAGCGTATGTAATTAGCGGTTTCTGTCCAGAAATCTTCTCCATATCTTCTGAAGCATGATTTAGGATTTTCTTGTTACCAACAGCTTCACCTACACCCATGTTTAAACCGATTTTAACTAATTTCGGTACTTCCATAATGTTTTTGTAGCTGAACTTTTCCATCATCTGAGGAACAACTGTTTCTTTATAAAATGTTTCTAATCTAGTCATATCTTTGCTCTACTTATGCGTCAACTGCTTCGCCACTTGAACGAAACACTCTGATTTTTTTGCCGTTTTCAAGATATTTGAAACTCACTTTGTCAGCTTTTCCTGTTGCTGCATTAAACAACATTACGTTGGACAAATGTATCGGAGCTTCTTTTGAAATAATTCCGCTTGGCTTTTCAGGGTTGCTAGGATCTGCCTTAACATGTTTTTTTACCATGTTTACATTATCAACTAACAACTTGTCACCTTTCAATACTTCTAAAACAGTACCACGAGTGCCTTTACTGCGACCCGCAATTACTATGACTTCATCACCTTTCTTAATTCTTTTCATTTTGATACCTTTATAATACTTCAGGAGCCAATGAAATTATTTTCATAAATTTTTCTGAACGTAATTCTCTTGTTACAGGTCCGAAAATACGAGTTCCTATAGGATCTAGTTTTGCATTAAGCATAACTACTGCATTGCCGTCAAAGCGAATCAATGACCCGTCATTTCTTCTTACGCCCTTTCTGGTTCTTACTACAACTGCGTTATAAACCTCGCCTTTTTTTACTTTTCCGCGAGGAATTGCCTGTTTCACACTCACTTTGATAATATCGCCAATACCAGCATATCTTCTTTTTGAGCCGCCCAGAACCTTTATACACATTACTTCTTTTGCGCCGCTGTTATCTGCTACGGCCAATCTTGTTTGCATTTGAATCATGGTTATACCTCTTTAATCAATGGGCCTTGTTATTGCGCATCAGTAACTAAACCAACCACTTTCCATGATTTAGTTTTTGAGTACGGGCGTGTTTCTGTAATTCTTACATTATCACCAACTTTATAATCATTCCCTTCGTCATGAGCATGAATCTTGCTAGAACGCTTGATGAACTTTCCATATATTGGATGCTTTTCTTTACGCTCAATTAAAACAGTAACAGTTTTGTCCATTTTGTCACTGACAACGATTCCTTGCTTAACGCGTAATACTTTATTATCTGTAGTCATCACTTGTTACCTGCTTCTTTTGTTGCAATCAAATTCTGCTTGATTAATGTTTTCACTTTGGCAATGTCGCGTCTTGCTTCTTTTAACAAATGATTTTTTGTTAACTGTCCGTTTCCTTTAGCCATTCTCAAATCAAATTGATGCTTTTGAATTTCAGCCAACTTTTCTTTAAGTTCGACTAGGCTTTTACCTTTTAATTCTTTAACATTCATTTACATCACCACTCTTTTCACAAATGTTGTACTAAATGGGAACTTAGCAGCTGCTCTTGAAAAAGCGGCTTTTGCAACATCTTCTGAAACCCCTTGAATTTCATAAATAACTCTTCCGGGTTTAATAACTGCTGCCCAATATTCAACATTACCTTTACCTTTACCCATACGAACCTCAACTGGTTTGCTTGTTATTGGTTTGTCAGGAAATACTCTTATCCATAGTTTACCACCACGTCTAACATGGCGTGTAATTGCTCTACGACCAGCTTCGATTTGACGAGCCGTCATAAATCCTCTGGCTGTGGCTTTTAGACCAAACTCACCAAAGCTTACTTTGTTTCCAGCATGCGCAAGACCGCGATTACGACCTTTTTGCTGCTTTCTGAATTTCGTTCTTTTTGGTTGCAGCATCGTTTATCTCCGTTTCTTACCTTTTGGTTTATCCTCTTCTTGTGTTTGTTCTAAATCAAACACATCACCGGTGTAAACCCAAACCTTAATTCCTAATACACCATAAGTTGTATAGGCTTTACCCATTGCATAATCAACATTAGCTCTGAATGTATGCAAAGGAACACGTCCTTCTCTGTACCATTCAGTTCTAGCAATTTCAGCACCATTTAAACGGCCTGCAATTGCTACTTTGATACCTAAAGCACCTAATCTCATTGCACTGGAAACAGCACGCTTCATCGCGCGACGGAACATAATACGTCTTTCCAGCTGAGATGCAATACCTTGAGCAATTAAATCAGCATCTAATTCAGGTTTTCTTATTTCTGCAACGTTTACATGCGTGGGAACACCCATAATTTTTGAAACTGCATGCTTCAATTTTTCGATGTCCTCACCTTTCTTACCAATCACAATACCTGGTCTTGCTGTATGAATTGTAATACGAGCATTTTTTGCAGGTCTTTCAATTTCAATTTTTGAAACCGAAGCATTTGCAAGTTCTTTTCTCAGGTATTTTCTTACTTTGATATCTTTAATCAGTTGATCTGAAAAATCACCTTGTTCAGCATACCAACGTGCATTCCAAGGTTTTGAAATACCTAGCCTAATTCCTATTGGATGTACTTTTTGACCCATAACTCTACCCTTACGATGCTTCAGCCACTTTTACAGTGATGTGGCTAGTTCTTTTTAATATTCTGGTTCCTCTTCCTTTGGCACGCGCTCTACCACGTTTCAAAGTCGGACCTTCATCAACCATGATTGTACTGATAAACAAATCATCGACATCCAGGCCTTCGTTATGTTCAGCATTTGCTACTGCTGACATAAGTACTTTTTTCACAAGATGGGCTGCTTTTTTAGGGCTAAAAGAAAGTAATTTTTCAGCTTCCTCAACTTGCATACCTCTGATTTGATTAGCAATTAAACGCACTTTTTGTGCGGAAATTGCTGCTCTCATATGTTTTGCTGTAACTTCCATCATCATCACCTATCTTTTCTTAGCTTTTTTATCAGCCGCATGACCTTTAAAGGTGCGAGTTGGTGAAAATTCACCTAACTTATGACCTACCATCTCTTCAGTTACCAATACAGGGACATGCTGTTTGCCATTGTGAACGGCTATTGTCAAGCCTACCATTTCAGGTAGAATCATAGATCTTCTTGACCAAGTCTGAATCGGACGCTTACTGTTCTCATCTATTGCCTTGAGAACTTTTTTCATTAAATGATGGTCAACGTGTGGACCTTTTTTTAAAGAACGTGGCATATCTGCTTACCTATTTTTTATTTCTACGACGTACAATATATTGATCTGTACGTTTATTCTTTCTAGTCTTATAACCTTTGGTCTTAACACCCCATGGAGTTACAGGATGACGACCACCAGAGGTTCTTCCTTCACCACCACCGTGTGGATGGTCTACCGGGTTCATTGCAACACCGCGAACTGTAGGTCTTACACCTCTCCAGCGACTTGCACCAGCTTTACCGATTTTCTCTAGGTTGTGCTCTCCGTTTGAAACCTCACCTAAAGTGGCTCTGCAACTAACAGGAACCTTACGCATTTCTCCGGAACGCAACCTTAAAGTTGCATAGGTACCGGCGCGAGCAACTAATTGTGCACTTGTTCCGGCACTTCTTGCTAATTGCGCACCTTTACCCGGTTTCATTTCAATACAATGAACCACTGAACCTAATGGAATATTGCTCAACGGAAGCGTATTTCCTAACTTAATTGGAGCATTGTTTCCAGAAACAACACTCATTCCGGCTTCTAAACCTTTAGGAGCGATAATGTAACTTCTTTGTCCGTCTTCATAACAAATCAAAGCAATATACGCAGTGCGATTCGGATCATATTCGATTCTTTCAACTTTTGCACTGATAGATTCTTTAGTACGTTTGAAATCAATAATTCTATAACGTTGTTTATGACCACCACCTTTATGACGTGTGGTTATACGTCCAAAATTATTTCTTCCACCTGTTTTCGATTTTTTCTCAACCAGAGCTTCGTATGGGCTTCCTTTGTGCAGGCCTTTTCTCAGAACTTTTGCTGAGTTTCTGCGCCCCGGTGAAGTTGGTTTTAATACTACAATTGCCATTATCTACTCCAGATTATTCTGCGACACCAAAGTCAATCATTTGACCTTGTTGCACTCTTACATAAGCCTTTTTCCAGTCTGGTCTTTTTCCAGGCTTACCTCTAAAGGATTTAGTTTTTCCTTTGACCTTCAGGATTTTTACATCTTCAACTTTTACTTCAAAAAGTTTTTCGACTGCTGTTTTAACATCAGTTTTATTTGAAGACACGGCTACTTTAAATACATATTGGTTTGATTGTTCACCAACCCTGTTACTCTTTTCTGAGATAACTGGTGACAATAAAGTATTGTAAACATTATTTAAACTCATGCTAACCACTCCTGAACTTTTTCTGCCGCAGCCATTGTCATAACAACCTTCTCAGATGAAACAAGTGAGACAGGATCTAACGATTTAACATCAGTCACATAAACATTCGGAATATTTCTTGTTGCCAATAAAACATTACTGTCTAGTTCGTCAACAACGATTGTTCCGCTTTTCATATCGTGTTTTGCTAAAAATTTAACTGCATCTTTTGTTTTTGCGTCTTTGATATCAATACTATTAACAAAGACTAGACGTTCTGTACGAGTCAATTCTGAAAGAATTGATTTCATACCGGCTCTATACATTTTTTTATTCACTTTTTGTGAATGATCGCGCGGTGTCGCAGCAAATGTTTTACCACCACCAACCCAAATCGGGCTGCGGATTGTTCCCGCACGCGCACGACCGGTACCTTTTTGTTTAAAAGGTTTCTTACCACCACCACTCACATCAGAGCGACTTTTTTGAGCTTTTGTACCGGCTCTGCCACCTGCTAGATAAGCAGTGACGACTTGATGAACCAGTGCTTCTGAAAAGTCTCTGTTAAAAACTTCATCAGATACTTCAATTTTTGATTTTTTGCCCGCTACTTTAATTTCCATCATACTCTCCTTATGCTTTCACAGCCGGTTTAATAATTACACGTGACTGTTTCGCACCGGGTACAGCACCTTTAATTAGAATCAATCCTTTTTCAGAATCCACTCTAACTATTTCAAGGTTTTGTGTAGTAACATTTCTGTCACCCATGTGACCGGCCATTTTTTTACCTTTGAAAACTCGACCTGGAGTTTGGCATTGTCCGATTGAACCTGGCGCTCTATGTGAAACTGAGTTACCATGTGTAGCATCTTGAGTTCTGAAGTTATAGCGTTTGATTGGACCTTGAAAGCCTTTACCTTTAGATCTTCCGCTAACATCAACAGCCTGACCCGCTTCAAACATGGCGATATCCAACTTAGCACCAACTTCAAAAGAATCGTCTGTTCTGAATTCCATGACAAAACTACCAGCTTCAACACCAGCTTTTGCATAATGACCAGCTTGAGGCTTGCTTACTTTTGATGATTTTATTGTGCCTGTTGAAATTTGAATCGCATTATAACCATCTGTTTCAACTGTTTTTACTTGTGAAACTGTGTTGTCTGATACGCTAATTACTGTTACAGGAGTTGAGTTTCCATCTTCATTAAAAACTCTAGTCATTCCAACTTTATGTCCGATGATTCCAATAGTCATTTTTACACCCTCTAAGATAATTGAATTTGAACATCAACACCAGCTGCCAAATCTAATTTCATTAGTGCATCTACTGTTTTATCGTTAGGATCAACAATATCAACTAAACGCTTGTGCGTTCTCATTTCATATTGATCACGAGCATCTTTATTAACATGTGGAGATATCAAAACCGTAAAACGCTCAATACGTGTCGGTAAAGGAATAGGACCCTTCACCTGAGCACCTGTGCGCTTTGCAGTCTCAACAATTCTTCCAGCAGATTGATCAATTAACTTATGATCAAATGCCTTTAATCTTATTCTAATTTTTTGATCGGCCATTACCGTTGCCTCTTAAGTTAAGAGCGCGCTTCTCGCAACGCTCTATAGAAAAATAAATCTTATTTCTTTTTAAGTACTGTTCTAATTATTTAAAAATCTTAGAAACAACACCAGCACCTACTGTGCGACCACCTTCACGAATCGCAAAACGCAATCCTTCATCCATCGCAATAGGATTAATTAATGTAATACGCATCTTGATATTATCGCCAGGCATTACCATCTCAACTCCTTCCGGTAATTCAACTGCACCTGTAATGTCAGTTGTACGGAAGTAAAACTGTGGTCTGTATCCTTTAAAGAATGGAGTATGACGTCCACCTTCATCTTTTGACAATACATAAACTTCAGCTTCAAACTCAGTGTGTGGTGTAATTTTTCCAGGATGTGATAATACTTGACCACGTTCAACTTCATCACGTTTTGTACCACGCAACAATACACCTACGTTATCACCGGCACGACCTTCGTCAAGAAGTTTACGGAACATCTCAACACCGGTACATACTGTTTTTCTGGTGTCTCTGATTCCAACAATCTCTAACTCTTCACCAACTTTAACGATTCCACGCTCAACACGACCGGTAACAACTGTTCCACGACCTGAGATTGAGAATACGTCTTCGATTGGCAACAAGAATGGTTGATCAACATCACGCTCCGGCTCTGGGAAATAAGAATCCATAGCATCCAAAAGTGCTTCAATTGAAGGAACACCAATCGGGCTCATGTCACCTTCAAGTGCTTTCAATGCAGAACCTTTAACCATTGGAGTGTCATCACCAGGAAAGTCATAATCACTTAGCAATTCACGAATTTCCATTTCAACAAGTTCCAACAACTCTTCGTCATCAACTTGGTCACATTTATTCATGTAAACAAGAATATAAGGTACACCAACCTGGCGACCCAACAAGATGTGTTCACGAGTTTGTGGCATCGGACCATCTGCTGCTGATACTACCAATATCGCGCCGTCCATTTGTGCCGCACCTGTAATCATGTTTTTAACATAGTCAGCATGGCCCGGACAGTCAACGTGTGCATAGTGACGACCTTCTGTTTCGTACTCTACGTGAGCTGTTGCGATCGTAATACCACGCTCTCTTTCTTCCGGCGCATTATCAATTTGATCGTAATCTTTAAATGTGCCACCAATCTTCTCAGCTGAAACCTTGGTTAAAGCTGCCGTTAAAGTTGTTTTACCATGATCAACGTGACCAATCGTTCCCACATTAACATGCGGCTTATTGCGTTCAAATTTTTCTTTAGACATTTTCTTTCTCTATTGCTAAATTATAGTTGTACCAAATCTTTCATAACACTATCAGCAGCAGGCTGATAGTGATCAAATTCCATCGAATAGGCTGCTCTACCTTGTGTAGCAGACCTTAATGCTGTTGCATAACCAAACATCTCTGATAACGGTATAAAACAGCGAATAATTTTTCCGGAAACAGAATCATCCATTCCTTCTAAGTTTCCTCTGCGACGACTCACATCACCCACAACATCTCCCATATATTCTTCGGGAGTGACAATTTCAACTTTCATAACAGGCTCTAAAAGAGTCGGCTTAGCTTCCAATGCACCGTTTCTAAATGCCATAGCACCTGCTATTTTAAAAGCCATTTCACTCGAATCCACATCATGAAACGACCCGTCATACAAAGTGACTCTACAGTCAACAACAGGATATCCTGCAAGCACACCATTTTCCATTTGCTCACGAACACCTTTATTTACTGATGGAATAAATTCCTTAGGAATCACACCACCTTTAATTTCATCAACAAACTCAAAACCTTCTCCTTGTTTTAATGGTTCAATGCGAATTTTGACATGCGCATATTGTCCTTTTCCACCTGACTGTTTGACAAATTTCATTTCTTGTTCAACAGTTTTAGTAATTGTTTCCCGGTATGCCACCTGAGGATTACCAACATTTGCATTGACTTTAAATTCCCTTCTCATCCTATCAACAATAATATCAAGGTGAAGTTCACCCATTCCAGATATAATCGTTTGACCGGACTCATCATCTGTACTGACTCTGAAAGAAGGATCCTCCTGAGCCAATCGAGACAATGCCATTGCAATTTTTTCTTGGTCGGCTGTTGTTTTAGGCTCAACCGCAACTGAAATCACCGGTTCTGGAAATTGCATTTTTTCCAGAATAATTGGCGCGTTTATCGCACACAATGTATCTCCGGTTGTTACATCCTTCATACCAACAACTGCCGCAATATCACCCGCTCTCACCTCTTTGATTTCTTCACGAGAGTTCGAATGCATTTGCAACAAACGACCTATTCTTTCTTTAGCATTTTTCACTGGATTGAAAACCATATCACCGGTTTTCACAATTCCTGAATAAACTCTTAAAAAAGACAACGAACCAACAAACTGATCTGTTGCGATTTTAAAAACCAATGCTGAAAATGGCTCATCATCAAAAGCATGTCTTTCAACTACATCCTCAGAATCTTCACCTACAACTCCTTTTATAGCCGGCACATCCAATGGAGATGGCAACAATTCAACAACCTTGTCCAAAACCGATTGCACACCTTTGTTTTTAAAGGCCGTTCCACACAAACAACAAACAATCTCGTTATTTATCGTTCTTTTCCTTAAACCTCTGATAATTTCATCAACTGACAACTCACCTTGCTCTAAATACTTATCCATCAAGTATTCATCTGCCTCGGCCGCTGATTCAACAACAAACTCTCTTGCCAATTCAGCATCTGACAACATTTCAGTCGGAATTTCTTTCTCCTCAAAAGCAACACCCATGTCGTCTTCGTTCCAATAAACCGCCTTCATCTTAAGCAAGTCTATTACCCCTTTAAAGTTTTCTTCCGCACCAATCGGCATTTGTAAAGGAACAGCATTTGCACCTAAACGATTTCTTACATTGTCAACAACCCTATCAAAATCTGCGCCAACACGGTCCATTTTATTGATGAAAGCCAACCTAGGAACATGATACCTATCCGCCTGCCTCCAAACTGTTTCCGACTGAGGCTCAACACCTCCTACCGCACAAAAAACAGCTACAGCCGCATCAAGAACTCTTAACGATCTTTCAACCTCAATCGTAAAGTCTACATGGCCCGGTGTATCAATAATATTTATTCTATGACTTTCAAAACTACCGTCCATACCACTCCAGAAACAAGTTGTTGCAGCAGAGGTAATGGTAATACCTCTCTCTTGCTCTTGCTCCATCCAATCCATCGTAGCATTTCCATCATGAACCTCACCGATTTTGTGAGATACTCCTGTATAATATAAAATACGCTCCGTCGTGGTCGTTTTCCCTGCGTCAATATGAGCCATAATCCCAATATTTCGATACCTTTCGATAGGAGTTGCTCTCGCCATGACCTTATTCCAGTTTTATTTTTTATATAATTAGCTTACTACCATCTGTAGTGAGCAAAAGCTCTGTTCGCTTCAGCCATCTTGTGAGTGTCCTCACGTTTTTTCATTGCTGCTCCACGATCATGTAAGGCATCAGAAAGCTCTGCTGCTAATTTTGCAGGCATGCTGTCTTCTCCACGTTTTCTTGCAGCCTCAATCACCCAACGCATAGCCAGCGCCATTTGTCTTTTTGGGCGAACTTCCATAGGAACCTGATAAGTTGCACCACCAACACGACGTGATTTAACTTCTACCAAAGGCTTAACTTTTGATAATGCCGCTTCACACAATTCTACAGCATCGCCTTTTTCTTTTTCGACGATCCCATCCAAAGCGCCATAAACAATTTTCTCAGCTACTGACTTCTTACCATCAACCATAACCATGTTCATGAATTTTCCAACTAACTGACTTCCGAACTTAGGATCGGGCAGTACTTCACGAGCAAAATTTCTTCTTTTTCTAGACATTTCAAATTAACCCTTATTTCTTAGGACGCTTAGTTCCGTATTTAGAACGACCTTGTTTTCTGTCATTCACACCAGCAGTATCCAAAGCACCACGAACAATGTGATATCTCACGCCAGGTAAGTCTTTAACACGACCACCCCTAATTAACACAATCGAGTGCTCTTGCAGGTTATGACCTTCACCACCGATATAACTTGTAACTTCAAAACCATTTGTCAATCTCACACGAGCCACTTTACGCAAAGCAGAGTTTGGTTTTTTCGGAGTTGTAGTATAAACACGAGAACAAACTCCTCTTTTTTGTGGACACGCTTCCAAAGCCGGTACATTAGTTTTATACGCCTTTGGCTTTCTAGGCTTTCTTACTAATTGGTTTATAGTTGCCATATTTTTTCTTTACCCTATAGAAAACAAAAGACAGGCTGGCAAATACCGGCCCGTCAAAATTAAGAACGGGGATTTTAGTGACTCCCCCGTTTATAGTCAAGCAATGATGCAATATATTTTTATTTTTATTGCATCTTTACTCTTGTACAAATGAAATCAAAGTCATTTGATTTATTCTTCAATCAAACCTTCGTTATCACTTTCTTCAAAAATTGACTGTTCTTCAATAGCCATCAAATCCATTTTCAGTTCTGTTTCTCTGGATGTTCTACGCTCTTGATGATATGCCAAACCTGTACCTGCTGGAATCAAACGTCCAACAATCACATTCTCTTTCAATCCTCTGAGACTATCTTTAGTACCTCTTACAGAAGCCTCGGTCAGAACTCTCGTGGTTTCTTGGAAGGATGCCGCAGAAATAAATGATTCTGTCGCCAAGGAAGCTTTTGTAATACCTAGCAATAGCAATTCATAAGCTACAGGGACACCATCTTTCTTAAGAATTTCTTTGTTGGTTGTCAACACTTCCTTCAAAGATACATGCTCAGATTTCAATAAGTCGGAATCACCCGGTGAAACAATCTCAACTTTTCTCAGCATTTGTCTGATAATTGTTTCGATATGTTTATCATCAATTCCAACGCCTTGTAAACGGTAAACATCTTGAATCTCATTCACCAAATAATGCGCCAAAGCTTCAACACCTTGTAATCGAAGAATATCATGAGGGTTTGGTTCACCTTCAACAATGACCTCACCTTTTTCTACATGCTCACCCTCGAAGACGATGATTTGTCTCCACTTAGGAATTAAAGTTTCTACTTGCTCACCATCTTTTGTGGTGATAACCAATCTATTTTTACTCTTGGTTTCTTTGCCGAAAGAGATAATTCCTGCTGCCTCAGCTTGTAATGCCGCATCTTTTGGCTTTCTTGCTTCAAATAAGTCAGCAACCCTTGGCAGACCACCGGTAATATCTCTATTTCTACTTGATTCTTGTGGAATCTTAGCCAAGAAATCACCAACATTAACTTCCTGTTTGTTTTGAATATTAATTGTTGCTCCCGGAGGGAGGAAATATTGAGCTGGGATTTCAGTTCCCGGAATCATAACCGGTTTGCCTCGTTTGTTTTCCAAACGAATCATCGGTCTCATGTCTTTTCCTCTCGAACCTCTAGTCTTCGGATCAGTAATCACAAAACTAGTTAATCCAGTCAAGTCATCCACTTGTTCTTGTACAGTCACATTGTCCTGAAAATCTATGAAATTAACAATACCGGCAACTTCAGTTACAATTGGGTGAGTATGAGGATCCCATGTAACCAGGACATCTCCACCTTTAACTTTTGCCCCTTCGTTGACATCAATAATTGCACCATAAGGAATTTTGTAACGCTCTTTCTCTCTTCCTGATGCTTCATGAATTGATAATTCTCCAGAACGAGAAATTGCAACCAATTTTTTATTGACATTCTTAACAGTTTTAATGTTATGAAGTCTCACAACACCATCTGCTTTAATTTGAATTTGATTGTTTGCCGCTTGCTTCGATGCCACACCACCGATGTGGAATGTTCTCATCGTCAACTGAGTACCTGGCTCACCAATACTCTGTGCCGCAACAACACCTACAGACTCACCTATACTCACGAAATGACCTCTGGCCAAATCACGACCATAACATCTTGCACAAATACCGGACTCTGCCTCACAAGTTATTGGAGAACGAACTTTGATAGTATCTATCCCTGTTTCTTCAATCAAACTGACAGTTTCTTCGTCAATCAATGTACCTTGAGGAATCAATGGTTTGTCATCAGCATCTCTGGCAAAAATATCTTCAGCAACCACACGACCCAAAACTCTTGAGCCTAATGACTGAACAACTTCTCCGCCAGAAATAATAGCTTGAAGATTCATTCCATCAATTGTGCCACAATCCTGACTGGTCACAACAACGTCTTGCGCCACATCAACCAAACGTCTTGTTAAATAACCTGAATTTGCAGTTTTCAGAGCGGTATCAGCCAAACCTTTACGAGCACCGTGAGTTGAAATAAAGTATTGCATAACGTCCAGACCTTCCCTGAAGTTAGCCTTAATTGGTGATTCAATAATCGAACCATCCGGTTTCGCCATCAAACCACGCATCCCTGACAACTGTCTCATTTGAGCCGGGGAACCCCTTGCTCCAGAATCCGCCATCACAAATACTGAATTCATTGAGTCCTGACTGACTTTTTTACCGTCTTTGGTTTCAACTTCATCTGTTCCTAATGCTTTCATCATCGATTTAGCGACTTCTTCATTAGCTCTGGACCAGATATCTATCACCTTGTTATATCTTTCGCCAGCTGTAACCAATCCGGAGGAATACTGACCTTGAATTGCCAGAACTTCTTTCTCTGATTCAGCTAAAATATCTTTCTTTTCTTCAGGAATAATCAAATCGTCAACACCGATTGACATACCGGAATAAGTTGCATAGCGGAATCCAGTATACATTAATTGATCCGCAAAAATAACCGTTTCTTTCACACCCATTTTGTGATAACAGATATTCAACAACTTAGAAATGTTTTTCTTAGTCAGAACAACATTCATGTTTTCGAAACCTAAACCTTTAGGCAAAATTCTATGCAAAATTGCACGACCAACTGTTGTTTCGACCAATTCATATTGCTGTTCATCGTCTTCATTGACTTTATCAACAGGCAATCTGACTTTTACTTTGGCTTGTAATGTGACTTTTTCATTGTCATAAGCTCTTTGCGCTTCATCCGGATCAGCAAAAATCATGCCCTCACCCGGCTGATTCACCAAAGCACGAGTCATGTAATACAAGCCCAAGACCACGTCCTGAGATGGTACAATAATTGGCTCCCCACTAGCTGGAGACAATATGTTATTAGTTGACATCATCAATGTTCTGGCTTCTAACTGCGCCTCAATTGATAGTGGCACATGAACCGCCATTTGGTCACCGTCGAAGTCGGCATTGAACGCGGTACAAACCAAAGGATGAAGCTGAATTGCTTTACCTTCAATCAATATTGGTTCAAACGCCTGAATACCTAATCTGTGAAGAGTTGGTGCACGGTTTAACAGAACCGGATGCTCACGAATAACTTGTGCCAAAATGTCCCAAACTTCCGGAGTCTCATCTTCAACACTTTTCTTCGCTGCTTTAATTGTTGAAACATAATCATATTGCAATAATTTACCTAAGATGAAAGGTTTGAATAATTCAAGAGCCATTTTCTTTGGAAGGCCACATTGATGCAATTTCAACGTCGGACCAACCACGATGACCGAACGACCGGAATAATCCACACGTTTTCCAAGCAAGTTCTGACGGAAACGACCTTGTTTCCCTTTAATCATATCCGCAAGGGATTTCAATGGACGCTTATTCGTACCAGTGATTGCTCTACCTCTTCTGCCGTTATCCAGCAACGCATCCACAGACTCTTGTAACATCCTTTTTTCGTTACGAACAATAATGTCAGGAGCGTGCAAGTCCAACAAACGGCGCAAACGATTGTTTCTGTTGATAACTCTACGATACAAATCATTCAAATCGGATGTTGCAAAACGTCCGCCATCCAAAGGTACCAAAGGTCTCAGTTCCGGTGGAAGAACCGGTAAAACTGTCATAATCATGTGTTCAGGACGATTTCCTGATTTTACAAATGAATCAAACAGTTTGATTCGTTTTGACAATCTTTTAATCTTTGTAACTGAACGAGTGGATTCAATTTCTTCGTGGAATTGAACCAGTTGTTTGTTCAAATTAATATCTTTCAGCAAATCATAGATGGCTTCCGCACCCATTTTTGCTTTAAACTCATCGCCCCAGGCTTCAATCGCATTGGTGTATTGTTCGTCTGTCAACAATGTACCTTTTTCAAGATCTGTCATGCCTGGATCGGTAACTACAAATGACTCAAAATAAAGAATTCTTTCGATTTCTCTTAAAGTCATTTCCAGCATCAAACCAATTCTGGATGGTAATGATTTCAAAAACCAGATATGAGCAACTGGGCTTGCTAAAGCAATATGCCCCATTCTTTCACGACGCACTTTTGACAAAGTTACTTCCGTGCCACATTTTTCGCAAACCACACCACGATGCTTCATGCGCTTGTATTTGCCACACAAACATTCGTAATCTTTTGTTGGTCCGAAAATCGCCGCACAGAATAAACCGTCACGTTCCGGTTTGAATGTTCTGTAATTGATAGTCTCAGGTTTTTTCACCTCACCATAAGACCATGAACGAATCAATTCAGGAGGCGCTAAACTGGCTTTAATAGCATCAAATTCCTGTACTTCTTTTTGAGGATTGAATAGTTTAAGTAAATCTTTCACTGTATTCTCCCGACTTATTCGTTTTCTAACTCAATGTTCAAACCAAGTGAACGCACCTCTTTAACAAGTACGTTAAATGATTCCGGCATACCAGCAACAATTTCGTGCTGACCATCAACAATATTTTTATAAGTTTTGTTTCTACCTACAACATCATCGGATTTAACTGTTAACATTTCCTGCAATGTGTATGCAGCACCGTAAGCTTCTAATGCCCACACCTCCATCTCACCGAATCTCTGACCACCGAATTGAGCTTTACCACCCAATGGTTGTTGTGTAACCAAAGAATAAGGACCCGTGGAGCGAGCATGCATCTTATCATCAACCAAGTGATTCAGTTTCAGCATGTACATGTAACCTGTAGTTACCGGTCTGTCAAATTTCTTACCGGTTCTTCCATCGTAAAGCACTGCTTGTCCACTGGTTGGTAGATCAGCTAGTTCTAACAATTTTTTGATGTTTTTCTCTTCAGCACCATCAAATACCGGTGTTGCCATTGGCACACCGCCTTTGAGATTGTGAGCCAGCTCCATGATTTCATCATCGTTTAATTCATCCAGATTGACACGTTCCTTATCGATGTTGTAAATCTTGGTTAGGAATTCACGCAAATTATTTGCTTTTTCATTCTTTTCTAGCATCTCAGTAATTTTATCGCCTAAACCTCTGGCAGCCCATCCCAAATGAACCTCAAGTACCTGACCGATGTTCATACGCGAAGGTACACCCAGTGGATTCAGAACGATATCAACCGGTCTTCCGTTTTTATCAAATGGCATGTCTTCCTCAGGCACAACCATTGAAATCACACCTTTGTTTCCATGACGACCCGCCATTTTATCACCTGGTTGAATTCGACGTTTAACCGCCAAATAAACCTTAACCATTTTCAAAACACCCGGAGCCAAGTCATCACCTGAAGTGATTTTCTTCTTCTTGTCTTCAAAACGCTCGTCAAACAGTTTTCTTTGACGTTCGACCTGATCCGCCATTTGGTCGATTTGCTCAGAAACTTTAGCGTCACTGACTTTTACATCAAACCATTCGGATTCGTCCAAACCATTCAAGTAGTCTTCTGTAACTTCAGCTCCTTTTTTCAAACCCGGAGCTTTAACAACTTTTTGCCCAACAAGAATGGAACGCAAACGTTGTTGAATCACTCCACGCATGATTCTGAATTGATCGCGTAAGTCGTTACGAACCTGCTCAAGCAATTCATGTTCAATTTTTTCTGCGCGATTCCCTTTTTCAACACCATCTCTGGTGAAAACCTGAACGTCAATAACTGTTCCGTGTGTTGAACTTGGAACTTTCAAAGAGGTATCTTTAACATCCAGCGCTTTCTCACCGAAAATAGCTCTCAGAAGCTTTTCTTCAGGTGTTAATTGCGTCTCTCCTTTAGGAGTGACTTTACCAACAAGAATATCACCCGGTCCAACTTCTGCACCGACATAAACAATTCCTGAATCATCCAGTTTTGTCAGGGCGCTTTCACTGATATTTGGAATATCAGCAGTAATTTCCTCTGTACCCAATTTTGTATCACGAGCAATACAGGTCATTTCAACGATATGAATCGAAGTAAAACGATCATCTTTCACAACTTTTTCAGATATCAGAATCGAATCCTCAAAGTTGTAGCCATTCCAAGGCATGAAGGCAATCAACATATTTTGACCTAGAGCCAATTCACCTAAATCGGTTGATGGCCCATCTGCCAAAACATCACCAACATCAACCACATCACCAACATTTACCAAAGTTTTTTGGTTGATACATGTGTTTTGGTTAGAGCGTGTATATTTTGTCAAATTATAAATATCAACACCCGGATCATCTTCACCAATATGCTCTTCTGCAACACGAATTACAATTCTTGAAGCATCAGCCATTTCTACAACACCCGGACGTCTCGCACTCACTGTAACTCCAGAGTCACGAGAAACAATTTTCTCCATTCCGGTTCCAACAAGTGGTTTATCAACCTTTAATGTTGGAACTGCTTGTCGTTGCATGTTTGATCCCATCAATGCCCTGTTCGCATCATCATGCTCAAGGAAAGGAATCAATGCCGCAGCCACTGAAACAATTTGTTTTGGCGATACATCCATATACTTCACATCTTTGGCTGGTGTCAGTGTTACCTCGCCATGATGACGTGCTAAAACGAACTCATCTGTGAGTTTGCCTTTTTTATCCATTGTTGCATTTGCCTGTGCAATCGGGTATTCGCCTTCTTCTATTGCAGAAAGATAAACAATGTCACTAGTCACCACTCCATCATTTACTTTTCGATATGGAGTTTCCAAGAAGCCGTATGAGTTAGTTCTTGCATAAACAGACAAGGAATTAATCAAACCAATATTCGGGCCCTCAGGAGTTTCAATCGGACATAATCTTCCATAGTGTGTCGGATGCACGTCGCGAACTTCAAAACCCGCTCTCTCACGTGTTAAACCACCTTGACCAAGTGCAGAAATACGACGCTTGTGCGTAATTTCAGACAATGGGTTGTTTTGATCCATAAATTGTGACAACTGGTTAGAACCAAAGAACTCTTTAACAGCAGCAGCAATTGGTTTTGCATTGATTAAATCTTGTGGAGTCAAACCTTCTGAATCAGCCACAGTCAATCTTTCACGAACTGCTCTTTGAACACGAACCAGACCAACACGGAAGACATTCTCAGTCATTTCACCAACAGAACGAACACGTCTGTTACCAAGATGATCGATATCATCAACAGCTCCGTTTCCGTTTCTGATATTTACCAACTCACGCATGACATTAATGATGTCATCATTGCTAAGAGTTCCAGAGCCTTCATCTTCACTGATTCCCAAACGCTTATTGAACTTCATACGTCCTACTTCGGACAAATCATAACGATCCGCATTAAAGAACATTCCATCAAACAAAGCTTTTGAGGATTCTTCTGTTGGAGGCTCGCCTGGACGCATCATACGATATATTTCTACCAAGGCCTCTAATTGCGAACGAGTTGGATCAACATTAACAGTTGTTGACATGTATGGACCATTATCTAAATCATTGACATACAATATCTCAAAAGATTTAACACCACCATCACGCAATATTTCTAGAACTTCCTCAGTAATTGTAGCATTTGCTTCAACTAATACTTCACCAGTTTCTTTATTGATTACTTGTTTAGCAATTATTTTGTCAAGCAAGTAAGAGTCTTCTAACGAAATCGTTTTCATTCCTGATTTCGCCAACTGTTTCTCATGTCTGGTTGTAATTCTTTTTCCTTTAGGAACAATCACATCTCTACCGTCTTTGATGTCAAAATCAAATACTTCGCCTTTCAACTGTTGAGCAACCAATTTCATACTTGCGCCGGTCTTTTTCAAAGAAATCGAAATTTTTTCAAAGAATAAATCTAAAATTTCTTCAGTTTCATAACCCAAAGCACGCAGTAAAATTGTCGCTGGCAACTTTCTTCTTCTGTCAATCCTGACATACATGTTATCTTTTGGATCGAACTCGATATCCAACCATGAGCCACGGTAAGGAATAATACGAGCGGAATAAAGTAATTTACCTGACGAGTGAGTTTTACCTTTGTCATGATCAAAGAAAACACCCGGTGAACGATGCAATTGGTTCACAATAACACGCTCTGTACCATTGATTACGAATGTTCCATTAGGAGTCATTAAAGGCAGATCGCCTAAATAAACATCCTGCTCCTTTACGTTCTTTATTTTTTTATTTCTGACAGGACTGTCTTTATCATAGATAACCAATTGAACTTTAGCTCTTACAGTTGAGCCGAATGTCAAACCCCTGAGCTTACACTCTGTGACATTAAAAACCGGTTTTTCGATATTAACACTAATATACTCCAGCTTAGCATAACCAGAATAACTTTCGATGGGGAAAACTGATTTTAGTGCTTCATCCAAACCACATTTTTCATTTTCAACTAAGCCCAAAAACTTGTCATATGACTCAACCTGAGTCTTCAGCAAGAATGGGACATCCACAACTACTTTACTTCTTGCAAAATCCTTACGAATTCTTTTCTTTTCAGTGAACGAATAACTCATAACAACTGTTACCTATCTGAATAAATTTATCTTTTCCGGACTTCCGGTTTTATAAGGTTTCCAATACCTAAAACACTTTCCATGCTTAAATTTTAGTCGCAAAATTAATAAGAAAAAGTATATTTTCTCAAGCGACTAAAGGCCAGCGGATAAATCCGCCAGCCTTTTGCTTAAATAAATAGCTGAGTATTTATTTAACTTCTACTTGTGCACCGGCTTCTTCAAGCTGTGCTTTAATAGATTCTGCTTCTTCTTTAGAAACACCTTCTTTAATTGGTGTAGGAGCTCCTTCTACCAAGTCTTTAGCTTCTTTCAAGCCTAAACCTGTTACACCGCGAACGGCTTTAATAACACCAACTTTTTTATCACCAAAGCTAGAAAGAATAACGTCAAATTCAGTTTTCTCTTCAGCAGCACCACCAGCATCACCACCGGCAGCAGGAGCAGCAACTGCAACTGCAGCAGCAGCTGAAACACCAAATTTTTCTTCCATTGCTTCAATTAATTCTACAACTTCCATAACACTCATGTTAGAAATTGCTTCCAAGATATCGTCTTTAGAAACGGCCATCTTATTTCTCCGAAATATTAAAAATTAAAAAAATAAACATAAATCATCAAAATGATAATTTACGCAGCTTGTTTTTGATCGCGAATTGCTGCAATAGTACGAACCATTTTTGCATGAGGTTCCGCCATTGTGCGAACGAGTTTCTCGACAGGTGCTTTCATCACACTCATCAATTGGCTAATAGCTTGTTCTTTGGTTGGTAACGATGCCAAACGACTAATTTCGGATGCATCAAATACTTTACCGCCAATAGAAACAACTTTTGTTATTAGCTTATCATTCTTCTTTGCGTATTCTTTAATCAGACGAGCCGCACAACCTGGATCTTCCTGAGAGAAAGCATAAATCATTGGACCAACCAATGAATCTTTCACACATTCGAAATCCGTGCCTTCAACCGCACGTTTAACTAATGAATTCTTAGCAACTTTTAAATAAACACCCGTTTTTCTTGCTTCTGCACGCATCTCGGTAAATGCATCAACAGTAGTACCGATGTACTCAGAAACAACCAACGAATGAGCATTCGCTGCTACGCTAGCAATTTCAGCAACCACAGCCTTCTTTTGTTCTAGACTTAGAGCCATGTTTACCTCCTTTGATAAACGTATCAAACAAACCTGTGATAAATAAATCATCACAGTACTTTGGTGGCCATTCAATATCTTCAAATTAATTGCAGACTATCAGGCTTCACCATCTACGCAGGAAATTAAGAAAATAATCAATTCTCACCTGCGGTCTTTGACGGCCGTCACACTGACAGCCCTCAAAATTCATTATTACAGATTTTATCTGTAAATTTTATTACTTAAGATCAAGTGTCGATTGATCAATTTCCAAACCTGGACCCATTGTTGATGAGACACTGATTTTTCTGATGTATTTTCCTTTAGCAGTTGAAGGCTTTTTCTTGATTAAATCTTTTAACAAAGCCATTAAGTTTTCAGTCAATGCGTCTGCTGAGAAATTCGCTTTACCGATCATTGCATGAATAATACCTGCTTTATCAACACGATACATTGCTTGACCAGATTTGTTGTTTTTAACAGCAGTAACCACATCAGGAGTTACAGTGCCAACTTTAGGGTTTGGCATTAAACCTCTAGGACCAAGAATCGTACCCAACTTACCAACAACACGCATTGCGTCCGGTGAAGCAATCACAACATCAAAATCCATCAAACCGCCTTTAATTTCTTCTGCCAAATCATCCATACCCACATAATCAGCACCGGCTTCTTTTGCTTCATCAGCTTTTGGACCTTGTGCGAATACTGCAACTTTAACAGTTTTTCCAGTTCCTTGTGGCAGAATTGTTGCACCACGAACCACCTGATCTGATTTTGTTGGATTCACACCCAATTTAATAGCTACATCAATTGATTCATTAAATTTTACTTTTGAATTATCACTCAAAAATTTGAAAGCATCAGCCAATGAATACAAACTATGTTTATTGAAGCTCTCACGAATCGCTTTTAATCTTTTTCCAATTTTGGCCATTATTCTACTCCCTCAACATTGATTCCCATGCTTCTTGCTGTTCCCGCAATTGTGTTTACAGCAGCATCAAGAGATCCTGCTGTCAAATCAGGTTCTTTTGCTTTTGCAATTTCTTCTAATTGCTCACGAGTAATCGTACCAACTTTATCAGTATTAGGTCTGCTACTACCACTCTTCAAACCCAATGCTTTTTTGATTAGCACGGAAGCAGGAGGGGTTTTAGTAACAAATGAGAAACTTCTATCGTTATATACGGTAATTACAACAGGAGTAGGAAGACCCGGCTCAAGATTTGCTGTTTGCGCATTGAAAGCCTTACAGAATTCCATAATGTTTACACCATGCTGACCCAAAGCAGGACCAACCGGCGGACTTGGATTGGCTTTACCTGCAGCTACCTGCAGTTTGATATAAGCCATTACTTTTTTTGCCATTTTATATTCTCCGGGTTCAAACGCTTGAGTTCACAAGCTCCCCATTGCTATATATCAATAAAAACTTTACAGTTTCTCGACCTGACCAAAACCCAACTCAACCGGAGTCGAACGACCAAATATAGAAACCGCAACACGAATTTTACTTTTTTCGTAATTAATATCTTCAACTTCACCGTTGAAGTCTGCAAACGGACCGTCTACTACACGAACCATTTCACCAATATTAAACAAGATCTTAGGTTTAGGTGCATTTTCTCCATCTTGAACGCGCTGCAATATTGCATCTGCTTCACGTTTTGTAATTGGAGCAGGCTTTTCTTTGGTTCCACCAATAAAACCCATCACCTTAGGCGTTTCTTTAACTAAATGCCATGAATCGTCATTCATTTCCATTTCAACAAGCACATAGCCCGGAAAGAATTTTCTCTCACTTTGCCTTTTTTGTCCTTTACGCAATTCGACAACAGTTTCAGTTGGAACCAGCACCTCACCAAAGTACTCTTGCATACCCATGCGCTCAATCCTCTCAATTAAGGACTGACAAACTTTATGTTCAAAATTTGAATATGCGTGTACTACATACCAGTGCTTAGCCATAATTCACCTTTAACCAAAGAAATAACCGACAAGCCAACTGAAGAAAAAGTCAACCAACGACAGAAACAAACCAATCACAATGACCACAACCAAAACAACCAGCGTTGTTTGCAAGGTTTCATTACGAGTTGGCCATACAATTTTTTGCCTTTCAATATTTGATGTTTTGACAAAGCTAAAGAAACTTTTACCTTTGTGAGTTGTTAATGCTATTAAAGCACCCAAAACAACTCCACCAAGCAAAATCAAAACTCGCAACACTGTTGCAAGCTCATCTTCAAAATATAGATTACCCGCAACACCGGCAATCACTGCCGCTATCGCAAGCCACCAACGAATCTTCTCACCGAATGAATTTGATAAATCTGCTTGACTCATTATTTCTTGCCTTTTTATGTAAAAATCTGAGTTTATCAAATGGCAGGCCAGGAGGGAATCGAACCCACAACCTGCGGTTTTGGAGACCGCCACTCTGCCAATTGAGCTACTGGCCTGTATTTATTTTCCTTAAAAATACCTGATAAAATCTCAGAGAAACTAAAGCCAGCAACACTTGTTGCCGGCTCGTGTTTATTATTTCAGTGTTATTTATTTAAAAATCTTAGAAACAACACCAGCACCTACTGTGCGACCACCTTCACGAATCGCAAAACGCAATCCTTCATCCATCGCAATAGGATTAATTAATGTAATACGCATCTTGATATTATCGCCAGGCATTACCATCTCAACTCCTTCCGGTAATTCAACTGCACCTGTAATGTCAGTTGTACGGAAGTAAAACTGTGGTCTGTATCCTTTAAAGAATGGAGTATGACGTCCACCTTCATCTTTTGACAATACATAAACTTCAGCTTCAAACTCAGTGTGTGGTGTAATTTTTCCAGGATGTGATAATACTTGACCACGTTCAACTTCATCACGTTTTGTACCACGCAACAATACACCTACGTTATCACCGGCACGACCTTCGTCAAGAAGTTTACGGAACATCTCAACACCGGTACATACTGTTTTTCTGGTGTCTCTGATTCCAACAATCTCTAACTCTTCACCAACTTTAACGATTCCACGCTCAACACGACCGGTAACAACTGTTCCACGACCTGAGATTGAGAATACGTCTTCGATTGGCAACAAGAATGGTTGATCAACATCACGCTCCGGCTCTGGGAAATAAGAATCCATAGCATCCAAAAGTGCTTCAATTGAAGGAACACCAATCGGGCTCATGTCACCTTCAAGTGCTTTCAATGCAGAACCTTTAACCATTGGAGTGTCATCACCAGGAAAGTCATAATCACTTAGCAATTCACGAATTTCCATTTCAACAAGTTCCAACAACTCTTCGTCATCAACTTGGTCACATTTATTCATGTAAACAAGAATATAAGGTACACCAACCTGGCGACCCAACAAGATGTGTTCACGAGTTTGTGGCATCGGACCATCTGCTGCTGATACTACCAATATCGCGCCGTCCATTTGTGCCGCACCTGTAATCATGTTTTTAACATAGTCAGCATGGCCCGGACAGTCAACGTGTGCATAGTGACGACCTTCTGTTTCGTACTCTACGTGAGCTGTTGCGATCGTAATACCACGCTCTCTTTCTTCCGGCGCATTATCAATTTGATCGTAATCTTTAAATGTGCCACCAATCTTCTCAGCTGAAACCTTGGTTAAAGCTGCCGTTAAAGTTGTTTTACCATGATCAACGTGACCAATCGTTCCCACATTAACATGCGGCTTATTGCGTTCAAATTTTTCTTTAGACATTGCTCTATTACTCCACTCTAGTGTAAGCGTTTCTTAAAATTATTTAAGTCGAAACCCAAAACATTGTTATTCATTTTAGTTTGAGACTCGCATCCTGCTCTAGCTACCACAAATGGTGCCCATAACTGGAATCGAACCAGTGACCTCTTCCCTACCAAGAAAGTGCTCTACCGACTGAGCTATATGGGCAGTTCATATCTGGAGCGGGTGATGGGAATCGAACCCACGCGATCAGCTTGGAAGGCTGAAGTTCTACCATTGAACTACACCCGCTAAGGCACTTTTAATATGGTGGAGGGAGGAGGATTCGAACCTCCGAAGTCAGAGACAGCAGATTTACAGTCTGCCCCCGTTGGCCGCTTGGGTATCCCTCCGGCTCAAACAAAGCAAGGCATTTTGCAAAAAAACATATACCTTGTCAATGTTAATCTGTATTTTTTTTATAATTACATCCTTTAATGCTAAAACATGAAAAGATATCTGCAAATTTATGTGCTGTTGACAATCTTTGAAAGACAATCAATCGGCAAGTGGTTGCCAGTAATTAATTTTGCAGGTCGCGGATTGTACATGAGTTTTATCGTAAAGAAAATCACAAAACTCATATACCCTAGCAAATTTTGCAGAAATACCTATAGCCAATGATTTTATAAACTCTGATTGATTACTTAAATAGTTTAAAGCTATTACTTTTGACTCTTTATTGAGATTGTCCCAATTATAAAACAAACTCTCTGCAATGCTAGATACAACTTGTTTTTCATGAGGTCCGTATCTTATTGCATTGTCAAAATTATATGAAAAATTGTTAGTTTGAATTGCTTCCGCTTGTAACATACCAGAGAAATAATATGGCCAGGATGGTCTTATGGATAAAAGGCCTAAATACTCTTCTGTAAGATTAATCAATTGCTCTGACGAGCCTGAGTCCAATAGATCTGCACGTAACTGTAACTCAGTCATTGCAGGGTTTATCACATACGAAGCAAACCACCCGGAATCCTTTACCTGAAAGCTTTCCAAACTAATATTCGCTTGCTTTTTGAAATATTTGCTATTGAATTGAACCCGAAAATCTTCCAATAACAGTGCAGATTTAAATATGGAATAATAAAAATACAAACAAACCATTAGCCCCATAATTACCACAATAGAGTAAATTTTTTGTTTACTAAAAATCATATACTCCAGTCCTCAGAGATAATTAAATTGTTTATTTTTTACTACCAGGGGATTTATGATATCCATAATGTCCGTAATAATTTCCTTCATACTTATAATATCTGCCATATCTTGCTTTATTGGTTTTTAAACGGTTCAAAGAAACACCAATAATTTTAGCAGAAACTCTTTTTAAGCGGGTAATTGCACTTTCAATAAGTTGCGATGGTGTTGATTCATGCTTAATTACAAATAACACTCCATCCACTTTTTGGGATAATACCAAGGCATCACTCACTGCCATTACAGGAGCACAGTCAATGATTACAAATTTATAACGCTCTTTTAATTTGGCCAACAACAAGTCAAATTTTTCAGAAGATAGCAACTCTAGTGGATTTGGTGGAATCATTCCTGATGAAAGTATATGCAGATTCTTTGAGCGAGCATCAACGGTGATACTTTCGGAAAAACCGGATTCACCCGAAATAAATGAGGACAAACCCTTAGCATTCTTGCCCCCCATATTTTTCTTCACCATAGGTCTACGTAAATCAGCTTCAACCAATATCGCATCACCTAAATGTGACAACGAGTGAGCCAGATTCATTGCTATTGTGGTTTTCCCCTCACTTGGTACGGTTGAGGTCACAAGAATAGACTTATTAGTTTTATCAGGCAATGATAATAATACACCCGTCCTCAAAGTACGGATAGATTCCGAAAATGCCGATTTTGTTGATTCAACAAATTGTAATGCCGGCGAAACTTCATCCTTTTTCTCGATAATATTAGGCAACATTCCAATAACAGGAACCCCAAGTTTCTTTTCCACTTCATCGCTTGATCGAAAAGTATTATCAAAATGCTCCAACAAGAATGCTGCCAAAACACCCAATACAATACCTATAAACATTCCGATAGCCAAAATAATTTTTTTGTTGGGTTTGTATGGCCCTTTCGGAACAACTGCCTTATTCAAAACTCTGGCATTAATCGTTTGCACAGAAGCTGTTTTTACCGCATCAGTTTCTTTTGACTGTTTCAAGAATGCCGCGTAAATTTGTTTGTTATATTCATAATCTCGCTTGAGCGCATCATACTCAAATGCCAATTCATTACTTGTTGAAATTTCGCCTTTTATAGATGACAAAGCGGACTCTTCAAATTCGATTTCTTTCGCAATTGATTCATAATCAGCGACCAACAAATCAGCTGTTGTTTGTAAAATAGAATAATACTCTCTTTCTGCCAGTTTTCGCGCTTCAATCGCTCGTTTCATCTTTGGATGTTTCGGACCATAAACCAAACCAAGCTCTGAAACTTCAGAAACTGCTGAAGCATATTTGGATTTCTGGTTGATAACCTCTGATTTCTCCAAAATATCCGGAACTCTTGCCAAATTAACCGGGTCATTTCCAACGCTTTTAACTCGACGATAAACTGCCTCCAAATTGAGTTTCTGCCTTTTTAACTCTGTGATTCGAGCATTCTTATCACTCAACTCTTGAACTGCCAAATCATCACCGGTTTCCGGTAAGAAAATTTTATGCTTATTTTGAAACTCCCTTAATGCCTGCTCAGAAACTTCAACCTTTTTTTCAAGTTCGGGTAATTGTTTGGAAATACTTTCACCGGTTCTCTGTTTGGCATTGATATTGGATTCAATGACTTCTTCAATATAGGATTCCGCTAAGGCATTCGCTTTTAAAGTTGCCAAAAACGGGTCGTAATCATCAAATGAAATAGTAAATACACCACTACCTTTTGCCTGATCGACACTCATGGTGCTGCCAATGTTTGCCATTGCCATTTCGAATAATTCTTCCTTGGTATTATCCGAATAGTCTTTAACCTCATATCCCGGGAGCAGTTTTTCATACCATTTTAATTCATGTTTTTTGGGAATAAATTTTTCAACCCCAATTCTTTCAACAACTCGTTTAGCAACAGGAATTGATCTTAAAACATAAACCTGATTTGGATAAAACTCCCTGTCCATTCCCATTAAACCAAATATTTGGTCCAAAGAAGCCATTTTTGCCGGCCTTTCAATTAACAAACTGGAACTGGATTGATAAACAGGTTTAGCTTTTATCGCCCAATAAAAAGCAAATAATGAAGATAATAGAATGAATGAAAAAATAACAATCCAATGTTTTCTTGCTAATGACAAAAAGCTCTTTAAATCAAGAGCTTTATTTTCAACATCGTTATAACGATCCTGTTGTTGCATATTAAACCATTCCGAATTGATAAAACTTAAAGAAAATCAGAAAAAACTTTCTTTGACAATAATAATATCACCTGAAGCTATGCTTTCATCGAGGGAAATCTTTCTCTCAGAACTTTCATCTTCTCCTGCTTCAGTGATATATATTTTCTTTTTATTGGCACGTTCAGTGAACCCACCTGCTAATGCAACTGCTTTTCTAACTGTCAAGCCAGGTTCGAAGGGATAAGAGCCAGGTGATTTTACCTCTCCCTGAATAAAGAAAGGCTTAAACTCTTTGACGACAACAGTCACCTGAGGATTTATAAAATAACCATCCTTTAATAAAGCAACTATCTCACCTTTAATATCACCAACCTCCTTACCCTCGACAGAGACTCTTCCTGCAAAAGGATATTCGATAAATCCTGAGCTATCTACCGTTACATCCAAATTGAGATCGGGTTCGCCAAACACCTCCAAATGCAACACATCGCCTGACGAAATATTGTACGCAAAAACCTGAATTGAGGACAACACAAGCGTCAAACATATCAGTTTAAGAAAGTGTTTAGAAACCGATAAAGCCATTAAACTACTTCGATAATTCCAGTGTGAAAAGTATAGAATTATCTTTATATTCAAAGTCTTCCAATGACGAGCTTCTATCTGAATGTCTGTATCCCAATCCTGACATTAACCAATCTGAGAACTGATATTTTGCAGATAAACCATAATAGTTCAGACTATCATCTCTCAAACTGCCTTTGTACTTTTCATCCGAATAACCAATATTTGCAGTTGTGCTGAAACGATCCACCCAATAATGAGTCCATCCCAAATCCGCTGAATTCCTTAATACATAAGAACCATTGCCGTTTGTTTCATCTGTTTCGCGAGCCAATGTCAAGTCAAAAACAGAGTAACTTCTTGGACTCCAAGTCACACCGGCCTCAACAGCTACTCCGGAAAAATCATTATGAGCAGGTTCTTTAAAATCTTTTGATAAATATCCTACCAATGCTCGAGCTGTCGTTTTACCGGTCACATTCCATTCAGCACCAAGCATTAAACGAGTCTCTTCGTTATCCAATGTTGCAATATCATAATCAATATCTGCATATTTGGCTTGTAGTAAGTAATTTGTTTTTGGAGAAATTTGATGAGTGTAGGTTGCACCTAAATAACGAGTTTCACGATCTCTTGTCGCAGTATATTCACGATTATTATCATATTCACGATCAATCATTCCAAGCTCAACATCAATTGAACCTTTAGCACCAACACCACCATAATGCCACTTTCCACCAACGCCAAAAGAATGCCATTCATCAGGATCCAACCCCAAATTCAAAAGCAAACCTTGCTGATTCGCCGTTCCAATTCTGTCTGTGCCATCATAATACTCAGCCGTTAAATCAAACCTTGTCCGACTTGATGCGTTATGACCAAGGCCCGCCAAAAAGTGATGCATTTCAAAATTGTAATTTGAGTCCGCATTAAAAACAGTTCTGTCATAATTGTACTGGGCCAGAAAATTGGTTTTCTCACCTTCTGTTTCTAAACGAATTCCTGGTGAAAAAACATAGTAATTTGAACTTAATTTATCTTCACCCCTTCCGTAATATACGTTGTCATCATGACCATAACTTAATCCTACCGTCGGAAAAAGTGTAAACGAACCCATCTGGATTCCTTCTTGTTGAGCATATAAATTTGCAGACAAACCAATTGAAAGCAATAAAACTATTTTTTTATAATTATTCATAAGACAACCTTGCCCCTATCATTCAATTTCAACCCTTATTCTCACTTATTGTAAAAAAACAAGGATTCCCACCTTGTACAATATAACATGAAAGAAAAAAAAATAACCTTTTTTATATATTTTTCTTAGTTTTTAATCTTTGACATAACAATTCTTCCATAAATTGTGGAAATCACAACAATTATTGCAAAAACATTTGCCGGAATTCGACCATTAAAGTCCATCGTTCCGTGTGAAAGCATATAGATAATTGATGAGATACAACATATTCCAACAATCCGATAAAAACGGCTTTCGCTTCGGAATATAAACATAAATATCCGATAAAGGAAAACAGCTACAATTGCTAAAAGTATCAAACTAAACAATCCATATTCAGTTACAAATTCAATATAATCGTTATGGGCATGATCAAAATAGGCAACTTGCTCTACAGTTCGATGATTAACGAAGAATACCTGATAAGCCCCAGGTCCAACTCCTGAGAACCAATATTTGCCGATGTTGTCGAAAAACTGATTGACAGCAAGCATTCGTCCCTTAGCAGAATCCACAACAAACTCCACACTATCTTCAGAATCCTGCCCAAGAATTTTCATCAGATAATTAATATCATCAGCGACCAACACCAAAAAGACTATTCCCAAAGCAAAAAACATAATAATGGTATTAAACTTAACTGACTTGTTTTTTCTGGTGAAAAATACAAACGCATACAGGAAAAAGATTGAAAGTAACAATGATGCCAAACCGGCTCTGGAATGCGTGTTCCAAATCCCGGCAAGAATTAAGAACAAACAAAAATCCAGCAATCTGAGCGGGTCACTCACAAATCGTACAAATCTGATTCTGAAGCTGCTGTTAGCAAACTCGCTGTTTTTGCGATTCAAAATTCGACGCAACATCAACCCGCTCATAAAACAGATTGATAAAAATGCAACCAGGTGATTTTTATTGATAAAAGTCCCGGAAGCATTATTTGGTGTAACTGTTGTCACTTGTACCAAAGTTCCGGTTTTATCCATTGATACCAGATACATTCCATAAACTGCTTCAAACAACCCCAAAATCACAAAAAGCGTTAGAATCACCTTAATCCGGTAACGAGAATTGATGAGTAATGTTCCAAGGACAAAAACACTCAAATAATATAAACTCAACATCAAAGTTGAAAATGTCGCATGTAAATCCAAAGTCAGATATCCGGATTCAACACCGATATTTTTATAGGCTTGAGCAACAGTCGGGCTCAATATCTCAAGTAAACCCAAAGGCAACGGAATCAGATAAAGCAAATTCGCAACAAACCAACTCCCAATCAAAACAAGTTCGGTTTTCATGCGCTTTAATGGAGACCAATTGATACATTTATTGGAAAATAACGAACACAACACCATTGAAAGTAAAAGCAATGAAACAATAATTGCTTCAAAAGACCATGCCCACACACGGTTTGATCCAAGTGGAAATGGATTGATTAACACCACCAAACAAAAAATCACAAAAAACAAACCCTGTCGCTTATTGCCTTCTCCGGCATGAAACACACTCATAGTTCTATATTCCTTTTAACCCACTGATAACTCATTGTTTTATAATAAACCACTGACATCAAAATAAAAGTATAAAATTGAATATATTCAGCAACTCTAAAACGTAAAAACAACAAACCAATGGCTATCATCATGATTTGTAACAACAAAATAAACAGCAAAGCCTGAGATTGACTATATCCTTTGGATATAAACAAATGATGAAGATGGGTTTTATCCGGTTTGAATGGAGACTTTCCGCTTGATATTCTTTTTAGCATAACGTAAATAGTATCATAGATTGGCATACCAACCAGATAAAGTGCTGTTACCGGATAAATCGATTGTCCTTGATAAAAGTTAAGCTGAGAATAAACCACCAACAACCAACCCAATACAAAACCTAAAAACAAACTACCGCTATCTCCCAGAAAAATTTTGTATTTTTCCGACAGATTAAAGAATACAAATACCAACAAAGCAATCAAGACATATAATAACCAAACGCTTAATCCGCTGACCTCAGATATCATTGCCAATGTCAAAGTTGGTATAAAAAAACTCAAGGCAGCTAAACCGTCAATTCCATCGGACATATTTAATGCATTGATGACACCAACCACACCAAAAACAGTAATCGGTATTGCCAAATAGCCCAACTGCAAATCCCAACCGGGATATAAAAGCTCACCAAAAGTATTCAATTTAACGCCGGAAAAATAAATCACTCCTAAACAAGCGAGAATTTGTACCAGAAACCGCCAAAAAGCACTTAACTGAAAAACGTCATCCAATAATCCTACCAAAACAACAAATGATGTGGAAATCAACAGAACTTTGGAAAACAAGTCAACATCATCCAACTGCAATAAAATAATTGCTGAAACAATAAACAAGACAATCCCGCCAACCAAAGGAATTGGGTGGGAATGTATTTTTCTCTGCTCAGGAACATCCATTAATTTCAACTGGCTCGCTATCTGCCTCATTAAAATTAACAAAACAGCAGTCACAGGAAGAGCCATTAACAGTAACAGGTAATTTATCTTGAAATCCATAAATAGTAATTTATCATGAGTTTCTCATGCTTAAAAGATTTTGCAAAATAATATTAACCATAAAACAAATTCATGTATAATCATTTGTTCTTTTTTCAGGAGAAATAAATGTCTGAACATGTTTCAAAAAATCATGCAGGACCAATTACCAGAGGAGCTTATCCTGAATTAACTCCTCATGCAGTTATTGTCGGTTACTTTTTAGGTGTTGTACTGGCTGTGTCAATTGGTTATGCTTCGTTAAAACTGGGGTTTTCAATTGAAGGTTCCGAACTGGCAGCTATTTTGGGATTTGGTATTTT
>ERZ795057.489-NODE-489-length-41341-cov-7.876326_pt1 | contig 41341 bp, 39 predicted proteins | sample MGYA00375141_ERZ795057 | MGnify/ENA primary metagenome ERZ795057 (study PRJEB30186, sample SAMN05720163) | activated sludge metagenome | isolation source: Anaerobic digester | place: Hong Kong | collected 2015-01-26 ...
AGGGGTTTCCATTTTTTTCCGTTCCCTACTGAGGCAAGGGGTTTCCCGATTTTTAACTTTCTACGATAAAAAAACTAATAGATAATACTCCAATAGTATACAACAAAAAAGGTAAAAATTCAAGCAATATAAACCCTTGATTTCTTAGTAGAAGTCTCTTATTCGATCGTATATCCTTACTCACAATTATAGAGACGTGTTTTAAACAAATATTATTTACAGAGCATTATAGGTTTTTTTCTGCTAGACAAAGTACCATTTTGCGATTGTACTGAAAAAATGAATATATATTTTTACAATAAAAGTTATTTGAAATATGCAAAAAAACGAATAATATTACAAAAAGAAGGCAATTGTCCCTTTTCATCAACGTGATGAGAAAAAATAGCGGCAAACTCCGGGTCAAAATCTTCATCGAAATAACCGATGGCAATCAGCGCGTTTTTTCGGGCCTCTTTCAGCTTGTATTCGTTTAATCCCAGTCTGTTTATCATAAAATCAGCGCGTTTATCGCCTCTTGAAAGGATGGTTCCATCCGCCGCATACATGAAATATTCTTCGCAGTCCTTCTGTAATGGAGAGATCATGTGTTTTTCATCGTACCAGTCTTCCTTGTGATGACCGCAGGAGTTTCCGCTCTTTCTGCTGCCGATCGTTCCGTTGCACGAGATCATTAGGTTGGAATAATCCGTCAGCAACTTCCGCTTGTTTTCCGTTTTGCAGAGTGTTTGCGGGTAATAATGTTCCAGGTGATAATTGTCTCCATCAAGTCTGCCGCAGCAGTAACAGCAAAGCCCTCTCTGTTCGCCGATCAATTGCTCTTTCAGTTCGTATTTCAATTCGACGGGAATTGAGTCATAATTTGGATAATTTCCATATCGGCGCTGGATCTTCTTCAACCACCCGGCATAATCTTTCGGTGGCTGCCGTTTCATGATATAGATCATTTCCTGAAGGTACCCCTTCGTATGAGTATCTCCGCTTTAACGAGTTCCGGATGTTGTTTGGTGAGAACGGATGAAAGAGAATCGTACAGGATCTGCGCCTGATCGTAATTTCCCGCAGCGATATGAAGGAAGAGCTGATTCAAGTCCCTGGAAATCTCTTCGTTCTCTTTTTTTGTATCCATGAACTGTTCGAGGATGTAATTGGAATCCTTTCCGAAGGTCGATTCGATCTGTTCGCAGACGACCTCGTCCTGTTCGGTTCTGAAGAATTTGAAGAGGCTTATCTCGTCTTTCAATTCCCCGAGTATCTGCGGGGAATGTGTTGTCAGAAGAAACTGCACGTTTGGAAAAGCGGTTCTCAGATTGTGAATGATATGTCTCTGCCATCTCGGATGAAGGTGTAGCTCTATTTCGTCTATCATGATGATCGCATCGGCCTCTAACGGGTTTTCCATATGCGGGTTCGCCGTATAAAGTCTTCTGACGATATCTCCGATCAGTGAGATGATAATCCGTTCACCTTCGGAAAGCTGTTCGATCGTGAAGTCCTTTCCCTTTTTTCTGAAGAGGAGCATGTCCTGTTTATAATGCCTTTTCAGGCTGATAGAGGAAATCTCGGGGAGAAAGGTACAGATCACCGTCCGGCCTTTATCAAGTTTTTTGTTTGTAAGGCCGCTTTCTTCTTCTTTTGCCAACTCGGCACAATACCACGCGAAGAATTCCCCAAAATAGGTGTTCGGATCCAGACAATTATAGTATATTTCTTCTCCAATATTAAAATCAGAAGGGTATATCCTGTTTTCATCGTTTCCACGAAGCGAGTCGAGTAGTCTGAACGCGCTGTAATATAATATCAGCGGTGTGTATGAGCCGTGATCATCAAAATTCCCGATGAAATCCCCTTTCATCAGTTCAAGCTGGACGGGATCTATTTCGTTCCGAAAGGTAACTGAGGTCTTTTTCTTCAATGATTCTGCAGGCATCAGCATCAGCTGTCCATAAGTCTCTGAAAGCTCAACGGGTTCGGAAGGGACCCGACTGATCTTAAACTCTCTCCGCGTTTTATCAAACTGTATGACACAGGCCAGTTCTGTTTGCAGGGCCTCCTGCGTCATATCCGAATCGGATAGCCTTATAGCCTTATTTTTATCCGGTACGAGCAGGTCTATGACGGGAAAGAATAACGTGGCGACGGCTTTTAAAACGGACGACTTCCCGGTGCCGTTCTCACCGAAAAAAATGGCACCGGCACCGTCAAAGTCTATTTTCAGATCTTTAATTCCCTTGTAGTTTCTGATGGATAACGTTTTCAGTTTAATCTGACATCACCCTGTTAATATGTTTTATTCTATTTCAAACCCGTTCGTGCGATTCCCTGTATGAAGTATTTCTGTACAAACATGAACAGGATAACGACCGGCAGCATAGAGAATGTGGAAGCCGCCATCAGCTGATTGTACAGTGTTCCGACTTCCGAACTGAAGTTTGCCAGTCCGACGGGAAGTGTTCTGACTTCCGGGCTCTTGGTAACGATGAGTACCCAGAGGAATGAATTCCAGCTTCCGATGAATTTCAGCAACGACCCGGTGATGATAACCGGTTTTGAAAGTGGAATCATGATCCGCCAGAGGAAACCCCATTTGGAGATTCCGTCAATCCTTCCGGCATCGTAAAGTTCATCGGGTATGGTCATGAAATGCTGTCTGAGCAGGAATATGACAAACACACTGACTGTCCACGGTACGATCAGCGCAAAGTAGGTATCAATCCATCCAAAGACCGATAAGGTGATGTAATTCGGAACGAGCAGTACTTCACCGGGAACCATCATGGTCGACAGGAACAGCATGAAGATAAAATTCTTTCCCCAGAATTTCAATTTGGCAAAGGCAAAAGCGGCCATTGAAGCAAACAGAATATCCAGTACCGTTGTGATGAGTGCGATAAAGACGGTGTTGAAATAATAATTACCAAAGTATTTTCCAAGCTGCCAGGCATTGACATAGTTTTGGAAGACGTTCTTGAAGACTTCTCCAAAGGTGAATTCCGTCTTCATCGTCTGCGTTTCGTCCCAGAACCAAACGGGATGTACCCCATCAAGCGCGATTTCTATCGATCTGAGGTTCTTGTAACTCACCGTTTTAACGAATGATGGCGCCTCAATGATCTCCATTCTGTAATAAATATCCGAGAACAGCGATGTGTAGTATTGTGAAAATTCTTCAAATTCGATCTTTTCCGCAAGAATTCGGTTGGATGTTCCGGAATCGTTTGTGATGGCATCCAATGAATTCAGAACAATGCGATATTCGGCCGTCAACTGATTTTTCACATCCTGGGAAAGTGTGGAGTCAGATAGGGCCTTCTCTATGGAGTCACCTTTTAAAAGGACGGACTTTATCGAGTGGTTCAGGTTGGCATCATCCTCGGTATGACCGTTTACCAGAGCGGCAAATTTCACCAGCTCGGTGTTTAACACGGTAAATTCTTCATTGGAAAGATGATAAGGCTCAAAATTGCTGTCGAACCGGTTGTCCAGTTCGGTATAAACTCGGTTGGTACTGTTGATCATATCATTATCGATGATCGATTTGACCAGTGCGATGGTCTGATCGGAGTAGGAAGAGGCATCGAGAGCGGCCTTTAAATCTTTAACAATTTCTTCCTGTTCTCTGAATTTGAATCGGATAACCGGTGCTTCCGCCTTTTTATTCTGTGCCCCGTTGTAGAAGTCATAAACGTTCAACCCGAGGTTCACCAGGTTCATATTCTGAAGCAGCGGTACGGTAATATTTTTTTCGGTCAGTCTGAGAACGGCCCAGTCTGCACTCTCTACAGGTGCTTCGAGGTTGATGAAGAGTTCATCGGCTTTTCCTTTCAGCGCTTGGATCTCGTCATAAGTCAGGACCGGTTCACCCTTTGAAAAATCATCGAGATACAGGTTGAACTTCCCGAATTTCGTGTTGATGGAACCGATTAATTCGGAGACATAGGCTTTTACAGCCTCTTTCTCATTTTTTGCCTCTTCACTGTCATCTTCCATGACGATGAGTGATTTGTGATCGATGATTTTTTCACCGTTCTTGTCGATATAGGCGGCAATCTTTTCTCCGGTCGTCCGGAAGGCCTTGACCAGTTCTTTTCTGGTGATGGGACTTTCACGGTTGTAATACAGGTAATTCATCAGAGAATTGATCCTCGACATGGGGTCCTCAATCATCGCCATATTCGAATAGGTCTCTGAAATTTCATCCGGGAGAACGATTTCATCGGAAAACAGAGCTGCAAGTTGGTTCAACTGTTCATCAGAGATATTCTCCGCATATTCCACATAACCCTTGTCCGGGCTGAGACTGATCGTCATCACCCCGCGATACGGTGGATCATCTTCGATTGTATAAACAAGTGGACTCTGTGTGGCCGTCTGCGCCTTGATAATCTTGTCGAGGTTAAAAAACTCCTCTATCGTCATGGCGGAAAAATCTATGGCAATCCCACCGGATCTGACGAGCTCCAGATTGGTATCACTTTCGTTGCTGAATGAACTGCTGATCCATTTCGGTGGCCAGGATTCCACTTCACTGTCCAGTTTAAAGGATGTCATAATCATCCAGGCAAAAGGCATTATCATGACTGCAACACCTATAAATACGATTACGTATATGATTGTCTTTAGAATTGGATTTTTCATGTCTCTCCCACCTTATGAAGTGTAACTGACTCGTTTTTTTCCCGCTCTGAACTGGAAGAAAGTCAGCACGAGGATGATCATGAACAATACATAGGCTGCAGCACTCGCTTCCCCCATCCTCTGATCCTTGTAGAATTTGTTGAATATGTAATAAACCATCGTCATCCCGCTGTTGTTGTAAGGTCCCGGTAGTTCATGATAGAGAACGAATATCTGTGTAAAGACCTTAAAGTTGCCGATGATCGAGACGATCAACACGAAGAAGGTAGTCGGTGACAGCAGCGGCCAGGTGATATGTCTGAACTGCTGGAGTCTCGATGCCCCATCGACTTCTGCGGCCTCGTAATAGAATCTGTCGATGGACTGTAGGCCGGCGAGGAAGATAATGGCGTTGTAGCCGACATTCTTCCATACGGCGATGATGGCAATCGTTGGAATCGTCCACACTTCATTTGTCAGCCAGGGAATTTTTCCCCCACCAAATACCGAAATAAAGTAATTCAGGAGACCGTAGGTATCGTTGAAAATCCATTGCCAGACGAGTGAGATGGCAACGGCCGAAGTGATATAGGGGATAAAGAATGCCGTTCGGTAAAAGGTTTTTCCCCTGAGCGGAAGATTCAACAACATGGCAACCCCAAGCGAGAGCAGGATACCTGTCGGCGTTGTCAGGATAACATAATAGAGGGTATTGTAAATGGCCTTGATAAATACGGATGATTCTTTTGCGATCTGGAGATAATCAAAGAGTTCAAAACGGACACCGCTTAATAACTTGAGTCCGACATAGATGATGATTCCGAGAATGAGAGAGGTCCACATTCCGGTACTTTCAATATCCGGAATTCTCTTTTTAAGCCGTATGAGAAAGGCAATTCCCCCAACTGCAACGAGCGCAAGCAGCCACTGGAGTTCAAGTGAGGCACTGACCCATGTGGCAACGAACAATGCGGCGGCAATCAATGAATAATGGACCTGTCGTTTCCTGAAGACATCGAGACGCCTGTCACCGAAATGCTTCCTCGAAAGCATGATTCCGCTGATCACCTTGATGATACAAAGTGCTGCAACGATATAGGCAACGGAATAGATGACGGCCGTCCAGACCGAATACGGCAGGGGCATATCCATTTCAAACAGCTTGGCGTAGTTGGCAAAGCCGTTGAAGTATGGGTTTTTCTGGTTGGCAAAGTCCCATTTGAAAAAACTGAGGACAAATGAATAACCTATCGGCCAGAACACAAAAATTCCGAGGATCACAAAGGATGGGAGAAGGAACAGATAAGCCTGAAGGGTTTCCTTTATTGATTTTTTGTTTATCTGCATGTTATCACTTGCGGTTCTTTCTGATCTTGTGAATCCCCTGTTTCAGCATGGGAGAGATCGTGTTGAGGACTTCAATGATAATATGTTTCTTGCTGGGCAGGTTTATAACGAGTGTCTGGCGGAATAAACCACACTTCCCACGATTGAGGATAGAATAGGCTCCCTTTTCCATCAAAGAATACATGATGGCCCCCTCCAGTCCGGGAAGTCGCTTGTCAATAAGATCTCCTGTTGCTTCAGGTACGATATCGTCATGATCCATGCCAATTCCGCCAAAAGTGAAAATGACATCGTAATCCTCCATGAAGAGCTTGAAAAGCACTTCTTTGAAAGAATCGATATCACGTTTCGCATTTATCGTCTTTTTCAGGATAAATCCGTCGTCACTCATTATTTCTTTTATTTCATCAAGCATGGTTTCGTCCATATCCCCTGTCTGGACAAAAGCGATGGAATGTTTGTCGAATTCAATCAACAGCATCCCCTCCTTCATTGATATATTTTTTTAATTTATCGTCTATGAAGCCGATAGTTGTTTCAACATCCTTTATCAGTAACGGTATGGTATCGTTCAGCAGCACTTCTATCAATTTTTTGTGCAGAACATCCTCGTCGGAATACGCCATCGTGACAAATCCGACGATATTATTTTCATCGTAAAAAGTTGACAGCTGCTTGACCTTTCTCTCGGCATTTTTTATCTCTTTTCCGAGAAAGGCGGCACAGTTTAAGATGGTTTCTTCAAAAAGTTCTAATGCTTTCGCATTGATTATCCTTACAAAGTACAGAAGTTCCTTTACTTTATCCATCGTAAGATCCTCAATTACAAAGGCTTTTTCTACTTTTGAAACAGAATAATGCGATATTTCAAAACGCTCGGAAATACATTTTGCAACCCGTGAAAAGATCATGTTGTAAAGGTATTTCTTCGTCATTTTTAAATCATCATCGTCATCCGCTACAACGAGATCGAGAAAAAACCTCGGGTTGGTTCCCAGCCATAATTCAAGACCTTCTATTCCGACATTCGGGACAATGTAATGATTGTTATCCGCTTCGTAAACACTACTCTCAACGGCAATATAATTGATCAGAAGCGCATTGTATTTAATATGTTCGGTTTCTTCCTTTGAAAAAAGACATCTGATTCCGAAGAGATCGAGTTCCATCTCATCGATCCTTTCTTCCGAATCGGAGGCCATACCGAGAACGTAGATGTTATATCCCGTAAAAAAATTGATGTCTTCTATAACATCTCCGATGCTTCCGGTCTCCGTAGCAATGATGGTATTCGTCTCCAGTATGCTTTCGGTAGCTATCCGTTTCAACGATTCGGGAATACTGGTTTCAAGTGTGCTTTCCGAGGAAAATGAAAAAGTAACACTCTTCATATCGAGGAACATGATCATGGTTGTACCGCCATTTTTTTCCTCTACCGCAATATGAACGGACGGCGCACTCGAAATAAAAGAAGTCGAATAATTGAATCTTTTATCAAATATGGAATAAACGACCGTGGTATTTTTTTCCACAAGTTCTGACAGATCTATTACGCTAAGCATTTCCTTCAGAGCCGTTCCCTTGATAAAAATCCTGATCACCCCAGACTTTCGACTATAACGCCCGCTATAGTATAATCCCCATCATGACTGAGGGAAAGATGAACGGAACATTTTCGTTTGAAATAAAATAGAAGCTGCTCTTCCGATACGATCAACCGGGGTTTTCCCAGCTCATCCTTTACTATTTCTATGGAGGACAGCTCAAAGTCCCTTACACCTCTTCCCGTTGCCTTATAAAATGCCTCCCGCGCACAAAAACGTCCTGAAAAGAATTCTTTTTTTCTTTTCAGAACCGTTAGGGTGTCAAAATATCTCTTTTCATTCTCCGAAAGCACCTTTTCACTCAACCGCTCAAGCTTTTTTTCATCAAGCCTCTTCATATCCATGATGTCAAGCCCATAACCCAGTATCATCAGCCGTTCAACATCCTTTAAAGCATCCTGAAATAACGGCAGCCCTCCGACACGGGACATATCTCACATTTTGGTCCCCGCGGATTACAGACGGCCTTACCGAATTCTACCATTGCCCCGTTCAAAGGACCCCATAGCTCTTCCGGAAGAATTTTCATCAGGGCAAATTCACTTTCCTGAGGTGTTTTGGTATCAATCCAGCCGAGTCGGTTGGAAATCCTGTGAACATGTGTATCAACTGCCATTGCCGGTATTCCGAATGACACCCATAAGACGATATCGGCTGTCTTTCTCCCCACACCCGGAAGTGCCGTCAGCTTCTCTAAGCCATCGGGAACCCTTCCACCGTATTCATCGCAGAGGATCTTTGAAGTCTTCACGATATTAGCGGCCTTCTGCCTGAACAGACCGGCAGGTTTTATCCGGTCATAAAGCTCTTCAGGCACCTTTTTCGCTATATCCGAAACCGTCCAGCCATCGACGAAAAGGTTGGCAGCCGCTATCTCTGTGTTTTCGTCCTTCGACCTCTGACTCAATATCGTAGAGATCAGTACGAAATACGGATCCTTATTATGATGAACCTTGGGGAAGCTGTTTATGATAATCTGTGCTGTCTTCACAAAATCAGCAGACAACATTTATCCTTTGAGCGCTTCCGCACCGTTGACGATTTCTATTATTTCATTTGTAATAGAAGCCTGTCTGGCTTTGTTGTAATCGAGTGTAAATTTCTCGATGAGATTTTCTGCGTTTTCGGTTGCATTTCGCATCGCATTCTGTCTGGAATACAGTTCACTCACCTGTGCCTCAAGCAATAGATTCATGAGATGTGAGGAGAGGTAGAGTGGTATGGCGGAATCCAGAACCTGTGATGCGTCCGGCTCGAATTCGTATTCAATTCGGTAATTCTTTTCGGAATTGCCTTCAGTCGGCAATATCGGAAGCAGATCCAGTGTTCTCGGCTTCTGCAGCAGAGAACTGTGGAATTTGCTGTAAACGATCTTGAACGAATCCGCCTTTTCCTCTTCAAGAAGCGTGAGAATCTGGTTGACAAGCATTTCTGCCGTAGCAAAATTCGGCTTATCGTAAAACCGGTCTTCCCCGTAAAGTATCTTCTTCTGACGGTATCTAAAATTGCCAAGACCCTTTGTACCGATCACCATGTACCCCGCGAATTTGTCTTTCAGTTTATCGGCCTCTTCCTCGGCTGCCCGGATAAGATCCAGGTTGTATGCCCCAGCAAGTCCCATGTCGGAACTTATGAGAAAGACGACCGTCTTTTCGTAAACCTTGCCGGGACTGAACAGCAGAGGATGATCCTCGCTGTTCAAACCGGACATACAATCCTTTACTATCTCATCAACTTTCTGGACATAAGATGAAAAAGCATGCCAATTTCTGAAAGCCTTGTTTACCTTCGCGGTCGCAACCATTTCCATTGCATGAGTGATATGCTCAGTGGAACGTGTTGATTCTATTCTTCTCTTAATAGCTCTCAGTTTACCGCGACCCAATCAGATCACCTCTATGCTGTGAAAGTTTCCTTGAACTTGTTGATAGCCGTTTTCAACTCACCCTTCAGTTGATCCGACATCTTTCCTTCACTGACGATTCTCTTGAGTATTTCGCCATGCTGTGTTCTGAATGTTCTCAGCAGTTCTTCCTCAAATTTACCGATCTTTTCCGTGTCGATGCTGTCAAGGAATCCTTCTACCCCTGCAAATAACACGACAACCTGTTCTTCAACCGGCATCGGTGAGAACTGTTTCTGCTTCAGCACTTCCATCAGCTTTTCTCCTCTGAGCAGCTGATTTCTGGTTGCCTCGTCAAGCTCACTGGCAAACTGGGAGAACGATTCTAGTTCTCTGAACTGTGCGAGATCGATACGAAGGGTACCCGCCGTCTGTTTCATCGCTTTGATCTGTGCGGCACCACCAACTCGGGATACGGAAAGCCCGATGTTGATAGCCGGTCTGAAACCGGAATAGAACAAGCCGGATTCAAGATAGATCTGACCGTCCGTGATGGAGATAACGTTGGTCGGGATGTATGCGGACATATCGTTTGCCTGTGTTTCTATGATCGGCAGAGCCGTCAGGGACCCGCCTCCGAGATTATCGTTCATCCTCGCGGCCCTTTCAAGCAGACGGGAATGAAGGTAGAAAACATCTCCTGGATAGGCTTCTCGACCCGGTGGCCTTCTGAGCAGCAGGGAAAGTTCTCGGTAAGCCGCCGCATGCTTTGTGAGGTCATCGTAAACCACCAACGCGTTTTCCCCGTTGTGCATGAAGTATTCTCCGATGGAGCAACCGGCATAGGGGGCAATATACAGCATTGAAGCCGGATCTGAAGCCGCAGCGAGTACGACGGTCGTATATTCCATGGCCCCATGCTGTTCGAGCTGATTAACGATTCTTGCCACACCGGCAGCCTTCTGTCCGACGGCTACATAAACACAATACACACCCTTCCCCTTCTGATTGATGATGGTATCAAGGGCTATCTGTGTCTTACCGGTCTGTCTGTCGCCGATGATCAATTCCCTCTGTCCCCTTCCGATAGGGATCATGGAGTCGACGGACTTCAGTCCGGTCTGAAGCGGCGTGTCAACCGGTTGTCTTTCGATGACACCGGGCGCCTTGACTTCAATTTCTCTTGTCTGTCCGGTTTTTATGGTGCCTTTTCCGTCAAGTGGCTGTCCGAGCGGGTTGACCACCCTTCCGAGCAGCTCTTTCCCTACTGGGATGGATATGATCTGTCCCGTTCTTTTAACGATACTGCCTTCTCTGATGTTGGCGAATTCTCCAAGTGCAACAACACCGACGGTATCTTCTTCAAGGTTCAGTGCAATACCCGGAGTTCCGTTTTCAAACTCCACGATTTCATTTGCCTTGACCTTTTTTAAACCGTAAACGGAGGCTATGGCATCACCGACCTGGACAACACGTCCGGTTTCTTCAAGGTTTGCCTTCTTTTCATAACCTTCGATACGTTCTTTTAAAATTTTCGTTATTTCATCTGGTGAGATTCTCAAGCGTTTCACCGCCCCTCTGAAATCATCTGTTTTGAAAGTCTTCTGATCTGTCCTTCTATGGAAAGGTCAAGTTCCTGGTCGTCTACAAATATCTTGATACCGCCTATCAAAGCCATATCCCTTTCGACTTCTATCTCAACCGGTTTTCCGAGAAGTTCCTTCAGCTTTCCTTCTATTTTCTGCCTGTCTTCCTCATTGATTTCCATGGCACTCAACACGATGGCCTTGGAAATTCTCTTCCTCGCATAAGCGAGGCTTTCAAACGTCTTGTAAAGTGTTTCAAGAATTCCCTCACGATTCTTATCTACGGTTACTTCGATAAAGGAATTCAAATCTTTGATATCTATCCCGGAATCGATCAGGATATCCTTGATAAGAGCCGTTTTCTGCGCATCCGTCGTATTCGGTTCAAAGAGCATATCCTTGAACTGGTCATATCCGAAGGCTGAGGCAATCAGTTTCAGCCCCCTCAGTACTTCAGGAACCTGTGAATCCTCACAGGTTTCAAGAAGAGCTCCTGCATAAGATCTCATTAGTGAAGGTGAGTATCTCTTCAAGAGTAGTCATCCCTTCCCGCTTCATTCAGCATCTTATACAAAAATTCTCTCTGCGCTTTCTCATCAAGCTTTTTTTCTATGATTCTTGAAGCCATCAAAACCGCGAGTGAAACGGCCTCTTTCTTCAGTTCTTCGACCGCTTCCTTTTTCATTGATTCCACTTCTTCCGCTGCTGATTTCAACGTTCTTTCGGCCTGTTCCTTGGCCTTTTCCTTTTCCTCTCTTGTGTAGGCATCGACAGCCTTGTGAGCGTTGTCGATTATCTCTTCGGCCTGTCCCTGTGCCTTTGTGAGCTGTGCTTCAGCCTGCTGCTTCATTTCAAGTGCCTGTTCCTTTATCTTTTCAGCCTTTTCCAGTTCTTCCTTTATCTTGTTCTGCCTCTGAGATGTCATATTCAGATAAGGCTTGTACAGAAACTTGTAAAGGAAAAAGGCAAGAAGTATAAACTGGAGCAGCATTACAAGAGATGTTAAATTAATTTCAAGCAACTCCATGTCAGTTCACCCCCTTTTCATTAAGGAGCCTTTGTTCTTTAAGCAAATAAGATGATAAATGCAATCAGCAATGAATAAAGACCTGTTGATTCGGATACAGCCATAGCAAGGAGCATTCGAGTAACAAGACTACCGGCCATTTCTGGCTGTCTTGCCATAGCGTCCATTGCATGAGCACCTACATTACCTTCACCGATAGCCGGTCCAATAGCACCGATTCCCATACATAAACCCGCTCCGATGTACTTTGCTGCTGTCATGATTGCGTCTTCCATAAAGTTTGACCTCCTTGAGTATCATTATAGTTTTTATTCAATCTGCCCTGCTATATAGGCGATGGTCAGCATAGAGAAAACCATGGCCTGTATTATTCCTATAAACATTCCGAAAAATCCCCATAAAGCGACCGGCATGATGAGATACTTGACCATGTAGCTCAGGATGAGGACGAGGATTCCACCACCGTAGATGTTACCGAAAAGCCTGAGTGAATGGGAGATCGGTTTGGCAATCTCCCCAACGAGGTTCATCGGGAACATGATGGGGGTCGGTTCGAAAAAGCTCTTAAGAAAAGCCTTCAGCCCTTTTACCTTTATCGCAAAGGCGTAGCTGATCAGCAATGTCATTATGGCATATGTCGCATTCGTATTCAAATCGGATGTTGGGGTATACCACGTGTCAAGAAACAAGGTGAAATGGGGCTTCCCGTTGATGACCGAGACGTTTAAGCCCGGAATTCCGCTTATGACGTTGGAGACGGCTATGAAGATGAATAGAGTCGTCGAGATGATAAATACCGGTTTGACATATTCCTTAACGGTGATAGAATCTTCTACCGTCGTATGCATATAATCAAGGAACATCTCTACGCCGGCCTGCCGTTTGTCCGGAATCATCGAATATTTTTTTCCGATGCTTCTCGCAAACAGGATGACACCGAGGACGATGGCACCGCCTATGATGACCGTCAACCAGTTTATTCGGGTGAAAAATCCGGCCTGATCACCGAAGGTATAGATCCATTTCGTACCGATACCCATCTCTTTCAACTGATCCATTCCGCCAATGTTTGGAAGGGCAAAAAACCATACCACTACAATTGCCAGTAAAAGCAATCCTACAAAAATCTTTTCACCTTTGCTTAAGCTCAAAAAAATCCCTCCCTGAATCAGATTTCTCTTGTTTTGTAAGCAATGAAATATATGATGATCCTGATCATGAAAAGTGAATAAAAAGTACCCACGAGTGAGTAAATGGAAATAAATCCACTCAGACATAGGAACACGGCCCATGACAGGTATCTGAGGAAAAAGGCTCTCGGTACTTTCTGATTAGTTGAACTACTCAGTAAAGAGAGATATTTCTTCCTCTCTTCTGCAAAACTCCAGAGATAAAAAAAGGACGCCGCACTTCCCAGAGACAAACCGTAGCAAAACTCAAATGCATCCAGTAATAATGCAGGAATTACAGCAATTCCATTCAACAATATAATACCACAAATGAATACTTTCACAAAAGTTCTGAACGAATCATCATGCTTTTTTCTGATACGTTTTTTAGTGTTCCTGATTATCTTCAGTTTTCTTTTTTTCTTCATATAGTCTGGATTCTTTCAAAATTTCCTTTATCCCGTTGTAAATGCCCGAAATCATGCCGAAAAACAGAAAGAGGATGAACAGAATCTTGTTGTTAAACGTCCATTTGTCGAGATAATAACCCATCAACCCGGCAACGGCCATATTGGCAAATACGGTAAAGCCAAAGTACGGGATGAGATTCATCTTCTTCAGTTCATTCGGGATGTTTATTTTTTCTTTTGCAGTTTTATTCATTCACGCATGACCATGTTGACTTCAAAGTTGTGATTGTCTATCTTTGCCGGTATTTTCAGGATGACACCTTCTACGTTGACCTGTATTTCCTTTCCGAGAATGACGGAAGGTGGTGTGATATCGATCGGTTTCCCAATCTGTTCCAAGTTCATGGCAATATTTCCCGAAACCATATTTCCAAGTTCACCGATGGCACTCATGGCCAGTTCATCGAGTTTGTCATAAGGCATGCCCATCATTTTACTGACGATGTCCAATCCGAGTTCCGAGCTGAATCCGTATACGAGGTTTCCGGAGAGATTTCCATTGTATCCGACTACTGTAACCAGATCATATCCCTTTGCAAGCTCTTTTGAGATTTTCGGCTTATCCATTTCCACTTTCGTGTTTAACATTTCGTTAAAGACCTTCACCATACTTCTGAGCATGGCATTTACTACTTTTACGTCCATACGCCTACACCTCCGTTGTTTTTTCTCTGTACTGTATAGCTTCAGCGAGTTGCTGTATACCGATCTCTTTTCTGCCGTCAATATCGCTGATCGTTCGGGCCACCTTGAGAATCTTGTTGATTCCCCTTCCTGTGAGTTTAAAACGGTCTACCGCCTGTTCGAGGATCTTTTCCGATTGAGGATCCAGTCTGCAGAACCGTTTGATCAGTCTCTGATTCATCGAAGCGTTTCTCAGCGCACTCTTTCTATCCAATTCATTAAAGCGTTTTTTCTGAATTTCTATGGCCCTGTTGACTCTTAAACGGATATCAGCCGAAGATTCTTCTGCCGAGCTGTTGTTGTATTCCCTGTAACTCATGCGTGGAACGTCGATGATCATGTCGATCCTGTCCAGAATAGGACCGGATAGCTTTTTGTTATAACGCATAATCTCCCTCGGCGAACAAGTGCATTCCCTCTGAGGATCGCCGTAATTTCCACACGGACAGGGATTCTGTGCGGCTATCAGTGAGAAATTTGCCGGGTAGACGACGGAGAGTTTTGCCCTCGAGATATTGACGATAGAATCTTCCATTGGTTGTCTCATTGATTCTATCACATCTTTTGAGAATTCAGGAAATTCATCCAGAAAAAGAACTCCGTTGTGGGCCAGTGAAACCTCTCCCGGGTGTGCATCCGTCCCTCCGCCGATCATCGCGGCGCGTGAAGCCGAGTGATGCGGTGCCCGAAACGGACGTGTCCGCCTGAGGGTTGCCTCATTTAGTATACCGCAGATACTGTATATCGAAACGGTTTCAAGGAATTCCTCTTCGGAAAGAGGTGGCAGGATAGTGGGGATTCTTCGTGCAAGCATGGTCTTTCCGGAGCCGGGAGGGCCCTTCATCAAAAGGTTGTGTCCGCCGGCAGCGGCGAGTTCCAGGGCTCTTTTTGCTTGATGTTGACCCCTGATCTCGGAAAAATTGATCTCTTTTGAATAGCTTTCACGTTCAAACGATGCCTCCGGTCTTTCGAGTGGGACCGCATCGTTCAAAAACCCGATGAGTTCTCTGATATTCTTTACCGTCAAGATGTTCAATCCTTTGACAAGAGAGGCTTCTTCTGCATTTTCGGCGGGAATGATGATGACGGTCTCCTTTGTGACCTGGCGGGTTTTCTTTTCGATTTCAACGGACAGGGCAATCAGGATTGGTAATAGTCCACGGACTTTTCTGATCTTTCCGTCAAGGCTCATCTCCCCGAAAAAAAAACTGTTCTTCACCTTGTCCGGGTCAATCATCCCGGAGCAACAAAGAAGAGAGACCGCCATCGGAAGATCGAGGGCGGTTCCTTCTTTTTTTAAGTCGCCCGGAGCGAGGTTGATCACCATCTTGCCCTTTGGCATGGGATAACCGTTACTCTTGATGGCGCTCTTTATTCTCTTTTTACTTTCCTTGATGCTGGTATCTCCAAGCCCGACAATATCTATATCATGCAGAACGGCCTGCCTGTCGACAAAAGATTCTACAATGACGGTGTGAGCTTCGAGTCCGAGCAGGACGGCACTTTGGAGTTTTGCGAATTTTCCCATTCTTCAACTCTTTTCAAAAACAGTTTATGGATTCTGAAATCTCCCGTCAGTTCCGGATGAAAAGAACAGGCAAGAATGTTATCCTGTCTGACCATCACGATCTGATCCTTATGCCAAGCCAGTATTTCCATTTCAGCGCTCATCTTCGTGATGATTGGCGCTCTGATAAAAACAGCGTTGAAGTCTTCGTCAAATCCCTTGATAGAAAAGGGTTCTTCAAATGAATCTATCTGTCGACCAAAGGCGTTTCTCATGACGGTTGCATCGAGAATTCTCAGAGTCGGCTGCTGTGGATAATTATCAACACCGGATGAAAGTAGAATCATTCCGGCACAAGTAGCCAGAACCGGCATCTTTCTCTCCTTTATCCAGTATTGCATCGGCTCCGTCATATGCATGAAACGAAGTAGTTTTATCATCGCCGTACTCTCGCCACCGGGCATCAGGAGTCCTGAAATCATCTCCAGCTGTTCCGGTCTCTTAACACGTATCGTCCGAACACCGAGATCATGCATCACGGCTTCATGTTCTTCTATAGCTCCCTGCATGGCAAGGATTCCCACGGGTTTCTCAGGGATGAAGGTTGATTTCATTACCAGCCTCTTTCCTGAAGGTTTACATCGAGTTCTTCGATAGAAAGCCCGGGCATCGCTTCTCCGATATCTTCGCTGATCTTTGCAAGCATTTCCGGGTCGTCCCAGTGAAGAACGGCCTGTACGATAGCCTTAGCCATCTTTGGCGGTTCCTTTGATTTGAAGATTCCCGAACCGACAAATACCCCGTCGACTCCGAGCATCATCATGAGTGCCGCATCGGCAGGCGTTGCAACGCCACCGGCCGCAAAATTGACGACGGGCAGTTTTCCCTGTTCCTTCACCATTCTGACGAGTTCGATGGAGGCACCATTTTCCTTTGCAAATGTACACAGTTCATCATCAGGCATATTCCTGAGTCTTCTGACATCATCCAACACACATCTGGCATGTCTGACGGCTTCTACGATATTTCCTGTTCCGGCCTCTCCCTTTGTTCTGACCATTGCAGCCCCTTCACTGATTCTTCTGAGGGCTTCACCGATGTTTCTACAACCGCAGACGAAAGGAACTTTATAATCGAATTTGTTGATATGGAATCTGTCATCAGCCGGTGTGAGTACTTCGGATTCATCGATGAAGTCTACTCCGAGACTTTCGAGAATTCTTGCTTCGGCGAGATGTCCGATCCTGCACTTGGCCATCACCGGAATACTGACGGTTTTCATGATCTCTTTGATCACTGAGATCTTTGCCATTCTGGCGACGCCGCCGGCCTTTCTGATATCCGAAGGGACCATGTCCAGAGCCATTACTGCAACAGCCCCCGCCTCTTCGGCTACCTTTGCCTCTTCAGCCGTCGTAACGTCCATGATAACCCCATTTTTAAACATGTCGGCGAACCCGGTTTTAACGAGTTCCGTACCTCTTTTTTCCATTGTATCTCTCCTTATCTATCGGTATATTTTCATATCATATGAACCTTTTCAAGCCTGGAATGATCTCCCATACTCCTGCCGACTTTTGCACATGGTTTACCGTTGACCTGAACGATATCGGCGGTGAAGTCAATCTTCTGCTTCAAGAGTGAAGAACCCACCCCGTAGATATCAACGGGGACTTCAAGCGTTTCGAAAAGCTTGATCCTTTTTGCGTTGAAACCACCTGAGGCGACGATTTTCAAATCTTTTGCCCCTATGCGGTCAAATTCCCTTCTCGCTCTCCATACAAGCTCTGGACAGACACCGAGGGAGTTCGAATCCTGAGGAATAACGGATTTATCCCTGAGTGTACCGGATGTATCAAACCTGACGGCGTAGATCTTACCCTTTCCCTCACCGATGAGTTCACTGAGATCCGATTCACATTCAACATACGGCTGATGGTATTTTTTTTCATACATATCGCTGAGGACCTTCTTCGATGTACCGATGACATCGTTATCCCAGTCGACCAAGACCATCCGGTTGACATCCGATGAGATATGTTTGTCAAATTCCTCGGCCGCTTTGACCGTGTCTCCGCCCATGGCGGCGATCAGTGAATGAGGGATGGTTCCCAGTCCCTCTGCACCCCAGTAATCGGCGTTGGCATCGGTAGAGACGCCAAGTGCCCCGGCCTTCAGCGCGGCATAACCGTCTGTGGCCTGTACCCAGTGATGATCGAATCTCGCACTGAAGAAGAGGATCGGTTTACCCTTTGCGGCACTGACCACTTCTTTTGTTGCCGTAGCCGTACTGGAGGCTCTTGAAATGACCCCGAGCAGAACGTTTTCAAGGTAACCAAAATAATTCGGATCTCCTTCGATTGTCATGATGATTTCTTTATCCTTTGCCATATCCCCATCGTTCAGGGACTTGACCTGTATATCATTCCATTTGTCGATCCAAAGGGCATTCAACTGTTCTCTGAGATCCCATTTATTTCTGAAAGCCGTTTCGGTCTTCAGTCGATTGAGATCGTAAGCTGCCGCCTGCAATTCATATTCGATATCCAGAATCTTTTTAAACAGTTCATCCGCCTTGTCCACATCCCTGTAATATCCCGTACAGGTTCTCAATATGGCAACGGCTTCGTTGATTCCAACGACACAGGCATCCTTGCGTGGAAAAAACTGATAAAGCACATGTGGCTTGTGGTTTGACTTTCTCAGGACCTCTACAAATCTCGTAAAATACTTGTCCGAATAATAGCCAGCCCTGATTCTGTCTATCGGGATCTTGAATTTTCTTGGATCAAAATTATTTTCGAGCACTGTTTTACTCCTTTATGCAGCCTTTTTCATATATCTTTCAAGGCCCTGTCTTAAAATTTCGCATGCCTGAAGAAGTCTCTTTTCCTCCAGTACATAGGCGATTCTTATCTCCTGCTCACCTTTTCCCGGTGTTCCGTAGAAACCATCAAGCGGTGCAACCATTGTCGTTGTGCCATCAATATCGAAATCGGTGAGCATCCATTTTACAAACTTCTCACTGTTGTCTATAGGAAGTTTGACGGCGAGGTAGAAGGCACCCTTTGGTTCTTTGAAATAAAGTCCTTCCACTTTTGAAAGCTCATTGTATACGATATCTCTTCTTCTCTGATATTCATCCCTTATTCCATCGAGATAGGTAGAACCCAGTTCAAGGAAGCCAAGTGATCCAAGCTGTGCGATCATTGGTGGGCACAGTCTCGCCTGAGCCATCTTCATGACATGGTTAAACAATTCTTTGCTTTTTGTGGCAAACAGTCCGACCCTTGCACCACAGGCACTGTATCTCTTGGAAACACTGTCTATCAGAATGAGTCGGTCGTGATAGGCTTCAAACTCCATTGCGCTGAACGGTTTTAATCCGTCAAAGGTGAATTCCCTGTACACTTCGTCCGCTATGACGTAGAGATCGTGTTTTCTCGCGAATTCGAGTATCCTGAGTACGTCTTCCTTCGGATAAACGGCTCCGGTCGGGTTACACGGGTTTGAAAAGATGATGGCTTTCGTCTTATCGGTTATCTTTGAATCATATTCGGAGAGATCAGGGACCATATAACCGGCTTCCGGATCGGCAGAGACCGGCAGCAGATTCAGGTTCAGCATTCCGGCAAAACTTCTGTAATTTGCGTAGAACGGTTCGATGACGACTATTTCATCTCCCGGATCGGCTACGGCACCCATCGCAAAGATGATGGCCTCGCTTCCCCCGTTTGTGATGATGATCTCTTCTGGCGTGATGTTACAGTTCCATTTTTCATAATACTTGGAAAACGCCTTTCTGAGTTCGATGATACCCGCTGAATGTGAATAGGGAACGACCTTGCCCGCGTTTTTTTCTATAGAAGCAAAGAATTCCCTCGGTGTTTCGATGTCAGGCTGTCCGATGTTAAGGTGCAGGACCTCTTTACCACTTGCTTTCGCCTGTTCCGCAAATGGAATAAGCCTCCTGATTGGTGAAGACTGCATTTTTTCGATTCTGTTTGAAAATTCCATGAATAAACCTCCCCCGGCATTCAAAATTCTATCTTTAACTTGTGGATAGTATACAATATTTTCCCGTTTTTTTCGTAATTTCTTGTTGTCATTTTATGATAAAATAATTAAGCGTACTCTTTCATCAAATTGTTTTAATTGCGGAGGTGAAAAATGATTCAATCTGTTAAAATGAATAACTTTGGACCTCTTAGAGATTTTGAATATAATAATTTTGCAAATATTAATCTGATTATCGGTGAAAATGGTAGCGGGAAGACCTTTCTCCTTAAAGCGTTGTACACGGCAATAAAAACACTTGAAATGTATAGAAGAGGTGATGATACCAAGGAAATTTCTGAAATTTTGCGGGAAAAACTGAGATGGACATTTCAGGCAGATGAGATTGGTGATTTGGTTACTAAACGGACGGGAGAAAATAATTCTTTGGCATTCCGTATGGTATCGGATGAAAAATTATTCTATTACACGTTTGGTAAGGATACAAAGAAAAATATCAAGGAGATCGATAATGAAACTGATTTGAGAGAGGACAACTCTATTTTTCTTCCCGCTAAAGAGGTATTATCCCTGTATAACGTTATCTTGATATCAAGAGATACGAATCAGATGTTTGGATTTGATGATACTTATTATGACCTTGCAAGGGCTATTAGACCTTTGCCGGTAAAAGGGAAGAATTATAAAAGTTTTTCTGATGCACGAAAAGCCCTCTATAATCTCGTGGGAGGGAAGGTCCTGTTTGATGATGCAATGAAAAAATGGCGGTTTAGGAAAGAGATTTTTGAAGCCGGTAAAAGAAAACCTCTGATGTTTTCTATAGGTGTAACTGCAGAGGGAATAAAGAAGATATCTATCCTTGATACACTGTTATCGAACAGATATTTAAATAAAGCATCCATCATCTTTATAGATGAACCAGAAGCGGCATTACATCCAGAAGCCATCTCAAGATATATGGAAATACTCTTCAATTTAGCTCAAGATGGTGTACAAATATTCATTGCCAGCCATTCTTATTTTGTAATTAAAAAACTTTATCTTCTATCAAAAAAGAATAACCGTTCTATACCGACGATAGGACTTAGCGAAAGTAGTGATCAAATAACCTTTGATGATTTGTTGGAGGGCATGCCTGAAAATTCTATCGTTAATGAATCCGTTCGATTATATAAGGAAGAAATGGAGTCGTTGTTTTGAGTCCGCTGATCAATGGCCATATATGGGAATCGAATATGGATTTTGGCGAATTGAATGATAAGATGTTTTACATCGAGGCATCAGATTTATATGAAAGAAAATTAAGGTCAAAAGGCATCAGAACTGTAGAATTCTTAAAAATAAGTTATGAACGTAAGAGAATTTATTTTGTTGAAGCGAAGACTTCATTTCCGGATCCCAACAGTATCATAACTCCGGAGAATTTTGATTTACAAATTAATCAAATTGCTCAGAAATTCTATGATGCTTTGTTGATCTTTATTTCTATTTGTCATGGGAATTGGAGAAATAAGGAGGAATATGAAAAATTACCCTCAGATTTCAAAAAGAATCAACTCCAGAATTTGATTTTTACTTTTGTTTTAATCGTTAAAAACAGTAAACTCGAATGGACAAAGAATATAAAAGATGCTTTAGATTTGAAGATAAAAAAGAATAATAAAGCCTGGTATTTTGATTTAGCAGTTTTAAACGAAACGGAGGCTAAAAAGTTAAAATTTATTGAATAGAAAAATATGTTTGAAATGAGACTGAACGGGCTCTTTAGAGCAAAAACCCCTGAAAACCGGAAAAAGGTTTTCAGGGGTTTTTGCTGATTTATTTCCGCTTACTTTGTCTTTGTCTGGTTTGCAACGGCTTCTGCCGCTTTTTTGATGGCTTCCTGATCTCCGAGGTAATAATGTCTGATCGGTTTGAGATCTTCGTCAAGTTCATAAACGAGAGGTACCCCCGTCGGGATGTTGAGCCCGATGATGGCTTCCTCGGTCATGTCGTCGAGATATTTAACGATTGCCCTGAGACTGTTACCATGGGCGGCAATGACAACGCGCTTACCGGATTTGATGGTGGGCGCAATCTCTTCGTCCCAGTAGGGAAGGACTCTTTCAAGGGTGTCTTTGAGACATTCCGTCTTCGGAAGCTGTTCTTCCGTAAGGTCCGCATACCTTCTGTCTTTTCCGGGATATCTGTCATCTGATGTCTCGAGAGCAGGTGGTGGAACGTCGTAGCTTCTTCTCCATTTCTTGACCTGTTCGGCCCCGAATTTTTCAGCCGTTTCGGCTTTGTTCAACCCCTGAAGATCGCCGTAATGTCTTTCGTTGAGTCGCCATGATTTGTATACCGGAAGCCAGAGTTCGTCGATGCCTTCAAGTGCGTAATTGAGCGTCTTGATGGCCCTTTTGAGGACGGATGTATAGGCAATATCAAATTCGTATCCTTCTTCTCTGAGCACTTCTCCGGCCTGTTTTGCCTCTGAAACGCCTTTTTCGGAAAGGTCCACATCGGTCCATCCGGTAAAGAAGTTCAGCTTGTTCCATTCACTTTCTCCATGTCTTAAGAGAACCAGTTTGTACATACTTGTACCTCCTATCATTATTCTTTGGTAATTATCGTCATTTGGATGTTTTCACCCTCGGTCTCATCCGTGTCCAGGAAGATAGTCAGCTTGTCGCCGATAATCGTTCTCCGGTTATCCGGATCATATACATAAACGTCGTTTGCGAGGATGAGTTTTTCATCGTTTTTCGCGTATTCAAAGGATTTACTCTCCGCCTCCATACGGCCCTTGTTGATCAGAACCTTTTCGGATTCAGAGACATTGCCGCTGTAATTTCCCGATGCTTCGTTTATCTTCAGCGTATCACATTTTACGAAGATCGTCTCTGTACTGTCTTTCTGCTCAATAGTTGCGTAGACGTCTTTTGTGAGTGTCCCCTCACTGGTATCCATATCGAAGATGAATTCCGTTGAGGTGGCGTTTCCCGATTCAAATTCGATGTAAACACCCTGTGTGGCCTGTATGGTCTCCTGTTTCCCGTCTGTTTTGTGGATGGTAAACCGGTCGGAGACCAATCTGAGATCCTTTCGGATGATCTCCGAAGGTCCCTTAAATTCATCTCTGTCATCCAGCATTTCAAAATCAGCACTTCGCATCTGTACCTGTTCTGTTTTCCCATCGGTTTCCTGTTCTCTGATCAGACGGATATCGGTTCCCTTGATGGCATCGTTGTCGAGGTTGAGGTTGATCGTACTCCCCCAGAGTCTCTGACTGTTTTCAAGATCATCGATATAGGCCGAATCTTTTAATGTGAGTTTGGAGTGGTTGGAATCGTATTCAAATTCAAGTGCTTCCGCATAAAGATTGCCCCGCGTCAGCCTGACCTTGTCACCGTCTTCCACGTGCCCGTTGTACAGTTTATTCTGTCCATCGGTTTCGAGATAATCACACGTGATCTTGACTTCGGTTGCCCCTTCATCCGGAACAAGCAGTGCATCAACGTTACCGGTGAGTAATCCCTTTTCGGTCTTCAGGTCGTAGTCGAGTTCGTCACTCGTTGCCTTACCCGTGTCAAATTCAACATACGAGCGCTGCTGTGTGACGACCTTCCTCTCTTCTCCGTTTTCCTTGTACACGATAAATTCGGGAGAGGAAAGTATAAAATCACCTTTTTTGATGGTGGAGTAACTGTAGAATTCTATTCTGTCCTCAAACGTCTTGAAGTTGTTGGACTTAATTTCAAATCCCTCTTCATCCGTCTCTGTTTTGTTTTCTATGGAGACGTTTCTCCCCTCTACGGAATCATCAGCGAGGTTGATGACGATAAAATCTCCCGTGATGATTCGATTGTTTTCGTCATCATCGATGTATACATTTTCATACAGCGTCAGTAATTCTCTTCTTTCGTTGTATTCAAAGGATCTGCTGCTTACCGTCATTCCGCCCTTTTTCAGATTTACCAGATCAGAACGTTCATTCATTCGTCCGGCAAAAAAATTTCTGTTGTTGTCTATATCCAAGGTGTCGCATTTCACATCAATCGTTTCACTGCTTGTCTTGGAAGTGATAAGGGCGATGACATCGCCGGTCATCGTTCCTTTCTCGTCCTGCAAGTCGTAATCCAGGGTGACCGCCGTTGCCTTACCCGTGTCAAATTTTACATATACGCTTTCTTCTGCATCTATACGTCTCTGTTCGCCATTTTCGTTAAAGATGGTGACTTTATCGGACTTGAGGAAAAAGTTTCCCTTGCTAATCTCCTCGGCCCCGTAAATCTCCATTCTGTCATCAAATGTCTTGGTTCTCTGAGCCTTAATATAGAGCATTTCATCCTCGGCAAAGGTGCAAACTGCGAGTAAAGACAAGAGTACAATAACGAAAGGCATTATTTTTTTCAACAGAAATCCCCCTATCTCATAAAGCGTAAAATGTCAAAGTATGTCACATAAACCGCGAGTCCCATGATGAAGAAGAAGCCGACGGCATGAATATACCCTTCAATAACCGGATTGATCCTTCTCCTTATGAGCATCTCTATCAGATTAAACACGATCCGTCCACCGTCAAGGGCCGGAAGCGGAATCAGATTGATTATACCAAGATTCAGTGTGATTAATGCAAACACGAGTACGAGGGACTCAAATCCCGCATCGGTTGCCTGTCCAATGATATTGATGATTCCGACGGGACCCGAAAATTCTGAAATCTTCTGTTCGCCCGTGAAGATGTTGGCGATGATCTGTCCCATTCGCCTGAGCAGATTGTTGCCCCATTCAAATCCCCAGCCAATGGCGATGAGAGGGTTTGCCGTTCTCAGATTTTCTACCGGTGAAACGAAGTAACATTGGCCGAGGGATGAAAGAAATTCTTCTCTCGGAATCTCCATCGCTACCGTTTCATCGCCCCTTTTCACAGAAACGTTCATCAGGTTGAGGCTTTTCATCCGGTTAAAATCGAGAATCTGTGTTCCCCTTATCTCTATATAGTTATAATCGGTGGTCTTGTCTGCCGGGAAATCCATGATACGAAGCAATGTGATGATATCGTTGCCGTTTGTAATAGAATTCCCGTTGATGGAGATGATTTCATCGCCATCTTTGAAAGGTGCCACCGCCTTTTTTATCCGATTGGAAAGGGTGGCAAAGGTGATTCCGATTGCCTTTCTGCTGATGATCTTCTGAAATCCGGAAAGCGTTCCCGTGAGGATAGAACCATCGGAGAGGACTACTTCAACCTCTTTTTCGGTATAATCCGTCAATTCGATATCCGACAACGCGATCCCGTTTATCGTCTGAACGTCCTTCAGGAGAATATCCGAAGGTAGACCGTTTCCCTTGATAATGATGTTGTACTGTTCCGGGAACATGGCCGGTGTGACCGAGACATCCATCCGTTCTCCGTTTCTCGTGAGTGTTAATTCGACGGACCCTTCTGTATTCTTGATCGTATCGGAAATCTCATTCAAATCAAAGAGTATTCTGCCGTTCATACCCGAGATGATATCCCCGTCTCTTATCCCGGCCGTATAGGCTGGGGATGACAGATCCACGGTATCAATTCCGACCTGCGGAATTCCCCAGAATAAGGCAACAACAGCCAGCATGAGATAACCGGCCAGTATCGAGAAAAGAGGCCCCGCCAAGGCGATGAAGAATCTCTGCCAGGCGGATTTTGAGTAGTAAAGACCGCTTTTTTTATCGGCATAAACAGAATCGTCAACTTCCGTCGGATCTTCTCCATCCATTTTTACATAACCACCGAGCGGGAACCATTTGATGAGAAAATCCATTCCGGATTTGAGTTTCTTTTTATACAGCACCGGACCGAATCCGATTGCAAATTCGAGGACGGTGACTCCAAACAGTCTTGCAAAGAGGAAATGCCCCAGTTCATGGACCACGACGATCGCGGTAAAGATTATTATAAACATGATGATCGTTAGAATCATTATTTTTCACCCTTTACGATTTTGCACTTTCTTCAAGTTTGTCCTTTATATCCTCAGCCTTCAGGAAATCAAGCATATCCTGAATAGCTCCTTCCATGTAATAAGTCAACTGATAGGTGGTAAAACCCACCCTGTGATCGGTTATCCTGCCCTGCGGATAATTATAGGTCCTGATCTTTTCACTTCTGTCCCCCGTTCCGATGAGCGACAGTCTTTTTGAGGATTGTGAACCGATTTCTTTCTGCCTTTCCCTCTCGTACAGTTTTGATTTGAGAACGCCCATGGCCGAATCCTTGTTCTGATGCTGTGAACGTTGATTCTGACAGGTTACAACGATGCCGCTTGGCAGATGGGTAATCCTGACGGCGGATTCCGTTCGGTTGACATGTTGTCCCCCGGCCCCTGAAGCTCTGTAGACATCAATCCTCAAATCATCCGGATTGATCTGCACTTCTATGTTTTTGGTGATTTCAGGCAGGATGACAACCGATGCGGAAGAGGTATGAATCCGTCCACCCGCTTCGGTAGCGGGGACCCTCTGAACCCGGTGAACCCCTCCCTCATACTTGAAGGCGCCGAATGATCCCTTTCCCTTAATCTTGAAGATGATTTCCTTGAATCCCCCGATTGGCGTGGGAGTTTCTTCGATGGTTTCGACTTTCCACCCCCTGCTATCGGCATATCTTGTGTACATTTTAAACAGATCACCGGCAAACAGGGCCGCTTCATCTCCGCCCGTACCGGCGCGGATTTCGAAGATGGCGTTGTTTTCATCTGCCGGATCCGGTGGAACCAGCAGGGTTAAGAGCTCCATATCCAACTTTTCCAGTTTTTCTCTTAATCCGGGTAACTCAACGGCAGCCATTTCCTTCAGTTCTTCATCCTCTGAATCTTCATAACTTTCATATTCGGAAATGTCTCCCTGAAGATCGGTCAATTCTTCATGTTTTTCCCTGAAGGCTTCGAGATAAGCCCTTTCCTTGAGCAGTTCCTGATATCTGTCCATATCCGAAAGGACATCGGGTTCTGCGATCAAACCGTTTATTTCATTTAGTCTCTTCAGTCTTACTTCTATCTGTTTCTTTTCTATCAAAACAAACCTCCCGTATTTCCCGTTTTATCATCTCACCGTTAGTAAAGTTCCTTCACAGGCGTCAAGATGAACGTATACCATATTGTTTTCTATCTCAAGAAACTGATTGGGTTCCTCTTGAAATCCGTCCAGTTTTCTTTTTACCCGGTTGTATTTCTTCAGTTTTAACGAATCGAGATCTATCGTAACCCAGTGATCAGAGAGGTTATCCGTGTTGATCAGTACGATGAGGGCAGCATCATCCTCTTTTTCCCCGAAACCATAGGAGATGATCCTATCGGAATTGGCCAGGGGAACTCTGAACAGGTTCTCTTTTTCAAAAAAAGGCGCATATTTGTTTTTCAGTTCACACAGCTTCCCGATAAAATAATAGAAAGAACTGTCCGCTTCGTTCCAGTTATTCTGAGCGCAGCCGAAGGTAAAAAACGTTCCGATACTCGGCAGGACGTTGGGACAGAACATACTGGAGAAGACCGCCCGTTTCCTGCATTCAAAACCAGCTGCATCTATACTATCGCTGTTTTTAAAGCCGATAACGGTGTGAATCTTTCTCTTCAGGACCTCTTCCCTGAAAAAGGAATAATTTTTATTCTCCGCCATGATACCCGATATATCGGTAAGAAACCCCTGGAAGCCGAGCTGTTTCAGAACGGTGGTATCAACCTGTTTTTTCGATCCGAAGATAAAGGAAAATCCATTGTCAAATTGCTTGATTCGGCCTATGATAGGAGATAATTCGCTTAAATCGGCATCTTCGTTCAATTTTAAGACGACACCGTCGAGCGAATAAATCTCGCTGAATACGAGAAATTTCTTTTCAAGATAGTCCCACCTTGGATTCTCGGAGATGCCACTCAGGTCAATTTCGGTTAGCAGATTCAAATTCATCAGATGTGCCGCTTCGATAAAGGCTTCAAACTGATCGTTGGGTGAAACCTCTTCTATCAGCGAATCTTTCAGCAAAGACAGATCATCGAGTTTGTCCTCTATGTACAGGGTGTTATAACCGGTTTCCTTAATGAAGGGAAGGATGGCCATGGCTTTCAGAAATGTACCGTTCTCCGTATAATTCAAATTTCCCTTGTTTCCCGGACTCCAAAACCCCTTATGATTGTAGGAGAGATCTTTCTGAATATTCAGATTGTAGATCAGGGCATTGTTCAGCCATTTACTGCTGTTCAGTGTTTTAACGGGAACTTCGAATTCAAAGATCCTTCGGACTGCCCTTGAAAAATACTCAAAGGGGTTAACAAAAAAACGTTTCCCATCCGCTATTTCGAGTGCCTTTATTCCATCAACCGCCATGACCCTCGGAATACAGTAATTTAGCTTGGCTTCATTACTCCTTTCCTCGAGTCGCTGTAATAAATCAAACAACAATAACAATCACCCTAAATCTTATCGATATATACCCAGAGGCATTTTAAATAAAGGGATTCAGGTATCTGAATCAGCCAGGGATGATCTGGAGACTGTAACCCGATTCCGATGATCGTTGCGAGAAGTTCATTCTCGGTACAGGCTCTCCTCAGGGATTCTTCAAGATCGTTGAGGTCTATGTGATAGGCACAGCTGCATATGCCGAGTATTCCCGGAGTTTCGAGAAACTGCAGCGACCTGTCGATCAGTTCCGTGAATTTCCTCTTTCCGTAATATTTTTCCGTTTTATCCTTTACGAGGGATGGTGGATCCAGTACGATCAGGCTGTATTCCCTCATGAGAGAATCCAGTTCGAATATATCCGCGCTGAAGAATCGACACCTGTCTTCAAGCCCGTTGAGTCTTGCATTTTCCTTCGCGAGGGTGATATCATCTTCCGACTTGTCTACCCCTACCGTGGACGACATCCCGGCTGACGCCATCGCAAATGAAAAGGATCCGGTGTAGGAAAAGAGATCGAGTCCCTTTTTATCCCTGAGATCGTAATCGGAGACGATCTTCCTGATATAGTCCCTGTTTTCTCTCTGATCCAGAAAAAATCCCGTCTTCTGACCGGACGGAACGGATACCTTGTATTTAATTCCGAGCTCTTCGATGATCATTTCATCCGGGACCTCTCCATAGATGATCCCTTTATTCTTTCTCAAGGCATATTCCGGCGAGGATTCAAAATCGCTCCGTTCGTATATTCCGGTGATTTTATCGCCAAAAACGGATAACAGGGCCTTGACGATCTCCCCCTTGTAGTCCTCCCAGACGATATGTCTGATCTGAAGGACAAGGATATCCCTGAATTTGTCCACGATGATCCCCGGGAGAAAATCCGATTCCGCGTTGATGACACGATAACAGTCGGAATTCTGAAAGCGCCTTCGCCGCAGAATGGCCCCTGAAAATTTCTGAACGAAAAAGGCGTTGTTAATCTCAACGGCTGTTCTTGAGAGCATCCTGAAGGTTTTATTTGAATTTCTGCTGAAAAGTCCCGTACCGATGAATTCATCTTCTCCGGAAAAGAGGTTGGCAATACCGTAATCGCCCTCACCGATGATCTCCCTGATCTCATCCCGGAAAAGATTGGGGTACATGTTCTTCAGCTTCTTTGTCTTTCCCCTTTTTGCCTTTATGATAAACATTACAGTTCTTCCACAATAATCCTTACGAGTGATTCGAATTTCTGTTTCACCCGGTTGGCTGTTTCCATGACCTCCTGATGGGTCAGCTTCTGTGGGAGCACACCGGCCGCCATATTGGTGATACAAGAAACACCGAAGATCTTCATGCCGCAATGTCTCGCCGCAATGATCTCGGGAACGGTGGACATACCGACCATGTCGGCCCCAAGTGTCCTGAACGCCCTGATCTCCGCAGGAGTCTCGTAGTTGGGACCAAGACAGAAGAGATAGACACCGGTCTTTAATTCCTTATTCTTTTCTTCGACCCTTTTACTGACTTTGTTGAACCATTCTTCATCGAGAACGGAAGACATATCCGGGAACCTTGGACCTACCTCTTCATCGTTAGGTCCGATGAGTGGATTTCTGAAGGCCATGTTGATGATATCTTTGATAACGATCAACGAACCGGCCTTGTTGTTGAGATTGATTCCACCCGCTGCATTTGTTAGGACAACGCCTTCAACGCCCATATAATTCATCAGATAAATCGGGAATACCGTCTCTGAAAGCGGATATCCTTCATAAGCGTGAAATCTTCCCTGCATGACAACGGCTTCGACCCCCTGGAATTTGCCGAAGACCAGCTGGCCCGCATGACCTATTGCCGTTGAAGAAAGGAAGTGTGGGATTTCCTCATACGAGATGGCAACTCTGTCTTCAAAATAATCGGCGAGATATCCGAGTCCCGATCCAAGGATTAATCCGACTTTTGGCCGGGGTTTCTTTCCAAGTTTATTCTCAATATAATTCAGGGATTCTTGTAGTTTTTCAGATAATGACACTTTCATCACTCCTTAAATAAGTAACTGTAAATACCATTAAAGTATACCATAAAGACATAATATATAAATGATGTTTTTTCTCGAAAGTGTGTGTTATAATACTTAAAGCTGTAGTTGACTTTATTTATTGCTAAAACGGGGGACAATAGAATATTACCAGAGTTAAAAGAAATATTGCGAAAATCATCACGTTTCTTTTATCTTATATGGGAGGTGTATCAATGAAAAAAAGTTTGTTTTTTTCAGTAGTTGTTTTACTCGTCGCTATGGTTTTTGTATCATGTACAAACTTTGTAACGCCGGAAGATGTACTTTATTTTCTGATTACGAATTACAACGCTGGCCCTGGTGTTGAAGGCGCAGCCGTTAAAGTTTACGAACATGGTACTGACAACCTGATCGGCAGTGCGGTTTCTATCGCGAACGGAATAGTGGAAGTAGGCATAAAAGACGTTCCCGAGAGAATTGATGTCAAGGTCACAAAGCAGGGACATGCGAGAAGTCTTGTCGACGGTCTTAAGACCGCAGATGCCCATGAATTTTTCAGCATCATCCTGAAGACCGCCCAGCTCAACCCGGATCCGGCAACCGAAGTTGATCCGACGGTTATTCTGACTTTCTCAACAGCAATTGTTTCTTCGGAAAGGGCTCCAATGGATATTACAGAACCTATCACAGGACCTTTCAACGTGACTGTTGACGTAAATGCCCAGAATCATGTAAGTGGTATCTACGAACCACTTCTTGGCAGAATTGCCGGAGCAGGGCTTGTTACATCCGACAGGCAGTATTACGGGGACGTAGACACAGCTGATTTTACTGTTTCACCAACCGGTCATGATGGCGAAGTTGCACTTTACACGACCGTCTATGATCATAATGACAACAGAGTGCTCAAGGTTGAATATCTCAACATTGCGGCAACGGATCCAGGTGAAGTCAACATGTATCAGCCGATGACCATGGCAGACTTTTCAGATTGGATGTTCATGGGGACATATAACATCGAAAACATATGGACCTACACAAGAAGAAGGGGAATTGCCCTTAATTCAACTTCAAGGGGAACAGAAGAATTTGAATTGACTTCAGAACCAATAGCTTCAAAGATTTTCAAAGATCATCCTGTACCGACAGAGATGACTTCCAGAGTAGCGCCGGCAGATGCAAACATATGGAGCCAGCTTTATTGGGCGGATTGGTCAACAATGAATCTTTATTACGGCTATTATCCTACAGAGCTTCCAAATCCGGGAGATGAACCTGACGGATACAATCTTTACAGATCACTCGATGGTATTACCTATGAAAAATTTGGTTTTATCACGGAAAATTTTGTTGCAGATCTTGCCGATACAATTTCTTTCTACATTTCATACGGATATAACCCGAATCAGATAATGGATGTTTTCCCGTTCTATCTCGATCCATCTGCGTTCCTTCATCCGGGAGTAGAGATGTACTATCAGATCACATCCGTTTATGGAACACTTGAATCCACTCCTACGGATCTCGGGTCCGTTGTGCCACTTGACACATTCAACGTAGAACTTCAGACACCGGTAAATGAAGCGGTGGATACATCACTCAATCCAAACTTCAGATGGAGAGCAACGAATGCACTTTCCTCCAGCGAAGGAACACCTATCTACAATTATCAGCTGTTCATCTACGACTGGGTACAGGCTGACAACGGAGCAATCGTTCCTGTAGATGCAGATGATGACTTCATCACCTTCACGTCGGATTCAGCCGGTCCGATCATTGCCGGGTTTACCGGAAGCGGAACCAATACCACATGGGACTGCACATGGAAATGGTATAACCCGTACGGAACAGGCGTGGATCCTTATACGGCAACAAGCCTTGAACCCAACAAGACCTACGATTGGGGACTTAATGTGGCTTATGCCGTAGTGGACACAACCGACAGTAAAGCCTGGTCGGTATCATCCGACTACAGATACAGAGATAAAGGATGGTACATAGATCCGGCAGGATGTATGGAACCGGACCTCCATGCAGACTTCACCACAGGTGCACAATAAGGGGAGGTGTGAAGTATGAAGAAGACGACATTAATACTGACAGTAGCCATATTAATAGCCTTAGTATTTACAGGTTGTATGAAGCTTTCAACGGCAAATCTTGCTGACATTCTCCCGCAGGCGAAAACGGAATATGTGCAGTGTGGAGATTATGAAGTTATCGCCAACAGGATGCTCGTTGGTTACGATTCAGCGGATGCTCTCAATGAACTGGCGGCAAAGATTGATGCGCAGATCTTACTGACCATTCCGGAAATTAAGGCCGCGGCCCTGAGAATTCCTGGAGATGTGGAAGAAACCATCAACAAGCTGAGTGCAAAGAACATTGCCGGCATCAGATATATCGAACCGAGTTACAAAAGAGAATTAATCACTCCTGATGTAGAGGAAGATATTACACTGTCAACATCAAGAGATACAAATGATCCTTTCTATGACTTCCTCTGGGGTCTTAAGAAAATCAACACAGAGGCTGCATGGGATATGGGTTACACAGGTGCAGGCGTTGTCGTAGCGGTATGTGACGGCGGAAGCGACTCTTCACATCCGGATCTTGCCGGACAGTATGTAGACGGAAGACTGATCACAGCTGCAACAGACCTTTCTATTCCTGCCGGAACATCCATTCCTTACGGTTCACACGGTACACATGTATCCGGAACCATCGCAGCGGTAAAAGACAACAATATCGGTATCGCCGGTGTTGCCCCTGATTCAAAGATCATGCCTATTCCCGTATTTGCGTCTGATTTTATCGGAGATGCCTATGTAGCAGCCGGATGGGCATGGGCCGTCAACCATGGTGCAAAAGTTCTTCAGAACAGCTGGGGTGGACCAGGATACTCCTATACACTCAAAGCCGGTATAGACTATGCACTTGAAAACGGAGCCGTAGTCGTTATATCAACCGGAAATACACACATCAATGAAAACTGGGGATTCCCGAACAGCGCTCCTGGTGTTATCGGTGTTGGTGCAAGTACGGTTAACGACATCGTTACGGAATTCTCCTCAAGGGGAGACAGTGTGAGTATTGTAGCACCTGGAGAATCAATCCTTTCTACTATCGGAATGGATGATGCAGCCGTTTTACAGGACGGACAGCATTACAGCTACTATAATGGAACTTCTATGGCTTCACCGCATGTATCAGCCGTAGCCGCCCTTCTTTATCAGAAGTATCCTGATGCAACACCGTATCAGATCAGAAAGCTTCTTGAAGATGGGGCCAAGGGGGATATTGCCATGTTTGGCGAAGCTTCCTCAAGAGCTGCCGATTACAACGAAAATTCCGGTTATGGCAGACTGGATGCACTTGGATCTGTCAGTCTGGATCTTCCGGCAGGCGGCGCAGGTGGTAATCTGACACTTACCGTTACAGATTCCACGGGGAAATTTGCCGTTGGCGGTGTAAGTGTAACGCTTAAGAGAACGGACAAACCAAGTTACTACGCAAAAACTGATGCAAATGGAGTCTGTAAATTCAGAGCTATTGATCCTGACACATACGAACTGTATGTCGGAGGACCGGATTTTGCAGAGATCGGTTCAGTTGTAAACAGAATTGCTGAAGAAAATACCTATACAAACAAGAATTTTGTTGTCGGAGAAGATACAACCCTGTCACTTGCTCTCAGTTCCACATTTGCCGCCGAACTCGTAATGCCTTCAGCAGTTGCAGAATACACGGCAAAGATGGTTGACACACTCGGAAACGAATTCCAGGCACAGGTTGCGGGACCGGGCGACGTAGTGAACTTCACCGCACCGAACAGCACACTGGATATCCAGTACTACCTTTCCGTGGAAGCATCACCGGCTCTGGCGCCTGGCGCAGCAATCCTGACTGAGGATTTTGAGAGTCAGGACTTTTCCAATGCCGCATGGAGCTGGGTACCGGGTGGAGATGTTGTTCCGACGGTAACCAACACAGAGGCCTCTTCTGGAACGTATTCCATGCAGTTTGGAGCTATTACGGACAGTGAATCAAGTGACCTTGCCGGAGCTTTCAACGTACCTCTCGGAGCAAGCTACTGGCTTAGCTTTGATGTAAAGGTTTCCTCAGAAGAAGGATATGATTTTGTATACGTCAACGTAGACGGATCAAGAATTTTCTCCGGTTCCGGTGAAATGGACTGGCAGAAAGTTACTACGCAGGTAACGAGCGGAGCCCATACAATATCCTTCGAATATGTCAAGGACACCAACACATTAGGAGGACAGGATACCGGATGGATAGACAATATCCAGATAGTAGCGATTCCGCTTGACTTCGCGGATAATGTCGTAACGGGTACGGTTAACCTCAACGGTTATACAATACCGGTAGAACAGAATCTCTATCTTGGAAGTTATGTGGATGAATTTGAACTTGAAGACGTTCCATGGACGCTTTTCTAAGTTTTAAGTCATAAATATTAATTAGTAAATATTCCGACCCCCGCTTTTAAAGCGGGGGTTTTTGTTTGAAATTTAAAGAAACGAAAAGTAATATAAAGCATAATAGTATAGAGTCGAAAAAGTGTTTGTAATATATCTAATTCTGTTAAATGCTATAATAGAAGACATTAGATTTTATCAGGGAGGTAGTTTATGAAGAAAGTTGTATTTTTAGTATTACTGGTTCTTTGCGCAGCTTTTATGTTTGTCAGCTGTTCAAATGCTACACCGGCAGCGTTTGTACCTATCGTATTTGATGAAAAAGTTTCAAACATTGAAGACGGACAGGTTCTTGCGCCAAATTCTGTTGTCAGATTGGCATGGGCAGATTCACAGGGAAATGAAGTCCCTTGTGACTTTGTTCTGACAAGAAATGGTGCAGAAGTTGAAAACATGAAAAATGTTACAGAAGTTGTTGTAGCAGTTACAGAAGAAGGGAGCTATGAAGGAATCCTTACCGTTGCGGGAGCAAGAGCAGAAAGCAAGAAAATTTCCTTCAAAGTCAGCAATCTTTACAGAGAACTTTATCAGTCATCAAACGGTATTGTTTATGTCGATGATGTAGATGGCAATCTCACAGGGACAGCAACAGATGTTCTTATCAAGTTCTACAAGTATTCATCCTATGTTTTACCGGGAACGGATGAAGTTATCAACGACAGGAAGAGAATGACACTCGTTGACACAAATCAGGATGGAATTTATGATGCATGGGAACTTTATGACTCAGCAGATGCAGCACATCATCCATATGTTCAGTTTGCGAATCCACTCAACGCCTACGGTGTGAATTGGTATGTTAAAGGATTTGTTTATTATGAAAACAAAATTCAGATACAGTACTCAGGTACGGGGGTTTACACCGGTTATACATTAACCAGTACATTTGCAACCGTCGGATTCGACCTGAACGTTCCACATGCAAGAATTGTAGCCCTTACAGAGGGTAAACTTCCGGATGGAAGTGCCAGTGCATACAACACATTCATGCTCAGAGAAAGATACAACTCCGACAATAAGCCAGTATTCGAACTTGAAACGACCGCGCCTGTATCTTCCGAAAGAGGAACGACATTCGAAGTAAAGGTATCTGCCGATAACGTTGCAGATTTTGCAGAAGTTTACGACACAAAGTACATGCAGCTTGGTGTAAAATTTGACGATTCACTCGCATTAACAAAAGTTGAATTTCCGAATTTCTTTGATGGACTGAGAGAGACATCGGCATACAAGTTGAACGAAACAAATGACGCCGTTATTCTGTACAAGGCCGTACTCGACGGGGCAGAAAACACAGGGGCAGCTCCATCAACAGATTTTGCCGTTCTTACTTTTGAAGTAAAACCAATTACAGAAGCAACAAATGCGAATATCAGTCTCGTTTACGAAGGTTTCTGGAATACATATGTAACTTATCCGGATGCACCTAATGCCATGTGGAAAGATGCAGATAACAGAAATGTTGACGGATACCTTATAGACGTAAATCCTATCAATGTTGAATTCGGAGGTGAGGTTGAATGAAAAAAATAACCCTCATAATTTTAATAGCCTTATTAACAGTCGGCGCCTCTTTTGCAAATATCGTTGACAGTTCAAAAGCAGTTGCTGAAGAAGTAAACGCTAACATTGCATCTATGGGATTGAAATGGGAAGCAAGCGCAAATGAAGCTTTCGTTAACCAGTATCTTGATGCTGATGTTGATACTTACGAAGGTCTTGCAGCACAGCTTAACCAATACAAAGAACTTCCGGAAGAACTGCAGAAAAAAGTCAGTGATTTTCTTAACGGTCTCAACGGAAGAATGAACACTTCAGATGATCTTTACATGTCATCCTATATTATGATTAATCCTGAAGCAGTTGCTAACAGCTCATTCTACAGACTTGAACCGGTTAGAAACCAGCAGTACTACGGAAGCTGCTGGGCTTTCTCAACAATAGGCTCCTTTGAAAGTGCCATGGCTGTTCAGGCTGATGGCAAGGCAACTGGAAACGTTGACAATGGCTATGATTTCTCAGAAAGATGGGCAGGCTATCACAATATCGACTGGGACCTTTACAGTTCATCCAATTATACGGTTTACCAGGATAGAGATGATCTCAGTGGTGGAAACGTATATTTCTCCTCCTACAACAGTATCAGATACGGTCAGATGGAAGAAAAGAATGCTCCTTATTCACAGGTATTCATCACAGATGAAGAAGGTATCCCACTTCCTACTTCCGCATACGGTGCACCACTGTTCAAATCAAACAAGACAGTTATGATTCCATCAGCGGCAAATATGCATGCTCTTGGATACACCTATGAAGAATACCTTAACATGATCAAGACAGCATTGAAGAACTACGGATCACTTTCAGTCAGTTTCTCCGTACCTAATGACTACAGTGCTTACGCTCATGGTATCTATTCACCGACAGTTGGCTCATTCGGTGGCGGACATGCCGTTACTATGGTTGGATGGGCAACTGCTGCAGATCTTGACAACATCGTTCTTGCCGGAAAAGTCAGTGGAGACGCGCAGCCAATCGTTGCAACACCGATTACAGAATATACCTACGACGATCCAACAACAGGTGAAACAGGAATCACAACAAATCTTTTCTGGATCATCAAGAACTCATGGGATTACGTATGGGGAGACGGCGGATACTACGTTGTTCCTGCAGTCTCAGAAGCACAGTACAATGGTACAGTTGCAATCGGAAGATGGCAGAAAGAAAATAATTCCATGTACGTTCCTATATTTGATTCTGTAGACAAACATGCTGGAGATAACCTTGATATTAACCATGACGGTACAGTAGACGGTTATGACTTTATGGCTATGACAGCCAAACTCGGATCAACAGATGCTGCAGATATCGCTGCCTGCGACATTGCATATCCTGCTGACGGAAAGATCACCGGAGACGACCTTTCCACATGGGTATACCTTTACAACAGCAGATATTGATCTTTTGTAATTAAATGACGATGGCCCTCCTTTATGGAGGGCTTTTCTCTTGTTAAGTGGCTTTTAAAACTGTGCATAATATGCTATCATTGTGTAGATAAAATGCTTACGGGAGGGTGTTATGATCGACAAAGTGATAAAAATAGAAGAGTTCGTCTCAAAGATTCCCGATGGGGCGGTTCTGATGATCGGTGGATTTCTTGGTGACGGAACACCGGAATTGATGATTGATGAGCTGATTAAAGCCGGAACGAAAGATCTGACCGTTATTGGAAATGATACGGCGTTTCCCGATAAGGGAATTGGAAGGCTGATCGTTGAGAAGCAGGTCAGAAAGGCGATCGTTTCCCATATAGGAACGAACCCTGAAACACAGAAACAGATGATAGAGGGAACACTCGAAGTGGAACTTGTTCCGCAGGGAACACTTGCGGAAAGAATCAGGGCCGGTGGATTCGGACTCGGAGGTATACTGACGACAACAGGGCTTGGTACGATGGTAGAAGAAAATAAACAGAAATGTGTTATTGATGGAAAGGAATATCTTGTCGAACCGGCCATAAAGGCAGATTTTGCATTGATAAAGGCCTATTGTGCCGATCAGCTTGGAAACCTCACCTATAATCTTACCGCACAGAATTTTAACCCTTTGATGGCTTATGCGGCAGAAACGACCATCGTACAGACTCAGCAACTGGTTCCAGCCGGTGGGATCTCGCCAAATGATATCAGAACACCGCACGCTGTTGTCGATTATATCATCAGGGGGGATTTGAAATGATTACGGATAAGGTGAAGGTAAGGGAAATCATTGCAAAAAGGGTTGCACTGGAACTCAAAGATGGTGATATAGTTAATCTTGGTATAGGGATTCCAACACTTGTGGGGAATTATCTGCCAAACGGGGTGCATATCTTTCTGCAGTCCGAAAATGGACTACTCGGTATGGGAGGAGCACCGAAACCCGGATATGAAAACAGTGATTTAAACAACGCCGGTGGCCAACCTTCCAGTTTTCTCCCGGGGGCGATGGCCTTTGATTCCGCGACCTCTTTTGGCTTAATCAGGGGTGGACATGTTGCAGCAACGGTTCTCGGTGCCTTACAGGTGGATGAAAAAGGCCATCTCGCCAACTGGATGATTCCCGGAAAACTGATTCCTGGAATGGGAGGTGCGATGGATCTGGTTACCGGTGCAAATCGCGTGATTGTCTCGATGACACATACAAAAAAGGATGGAAGTGCCAAGATTATTCCTGAATGTACATTACCGCTGACTTCTATCAGAAAAGTTGATTTGATTGTTACGGAAGCTGCGGTGATTGAGGTTGTTGAAGAGGGATTATTGCTCAGGGAAATCGCTCCGGAGACGACCGTAGAAGAGGTCATCCATGCGACCTCGGCGAGACTCATGATTGCGGATGATCTGAAACAGATGCCGATAGAGCTTTAAAAATAAAGATGCTGAAATTCCTTGCAACCTGGGTAAATGAATTACTCAGGTTGTGTTGGTTTGTGAATCGGCTTTGTTTCAGGCATGAAAAATGTTTATATATGATATAATTTAAAGGTAGTTTATGTTGAAATTTTCAAAGAAAATACATGAGGTGATAAGAAGTGTTTAAAGATAAAAAGGTATCGGAATTTTTAGATCAGCTTGCTTCAGATTCTCCCACGCCGGGTGGTGGGACGGTTGCCGCTTTGTCGGCTTCTCTCGCCGCTTCACTCGTGAGTATGGTGGCCTCCCTTTCAGTAGGGAAAAAAAGGTATATGGAATATGATACCCTTTATAATGAAGTCATAGAAAAGATGAAAGACTACTCTGGAAAATTCCAGACTATGATGGATGGCGATGCAGCGGCTTTTGACGGTGTAATGAATGCGTTTGGCCTGCCGAAAAACACACCTGAGGAGAAGGCTGAAAGAACCGAAGCCATTCAGAAAAGTCTTAAAACGGCAACGGAAAGCCCGTTTCATACGGCTGAAAATGTTGTGATTGTTGCCCAGTATGCAAGAGAAATGGTCAAATTCGGAAACAAGAAAGCCGTTTCCGATGCCAGTTGTGCCCTTGAACTTTGTCGGGCGGCCTTTAACATGGCGATGGAGAACGTGGATATAAATATAGATTCCATCAAGGATGAGACCTTTTGTGAAGAGATGAAAGGGAAATGTGTTGAATTGAAGCAGAAACTTGATGTCTATCTACAGGCTTAAATAAAATATACGAATTAGAAAAGGGAAGTGTCGTTATCAGTAAACTGGGATTTGAATTAATTAAAACGGACAAAGAGCATTCCGCGGCAAGACGTGGAAGATTGACTACGGCTCATGGGATAGTCGAAACGCCTATTTTTATGCCTGTGGGGACCTCTGCAAATGTGAAAGGTGTTCTGCCCGATCGCTTAAAGGATGTCGGGGCACAGATCATTCTTTCAAATACCTTTCATCTGTATCTGAGACCGGGACATGAAAGAATCGCTTCTTTTGGTGGTCTTCATCGGTTTATGAACTGGGATGGTCCAATCCTGACGGATAGTGGTGGGTTTCAGGTATTCAGTCTTTCAAAGATGAATAAAATAACCGAAGAAGGCGTTCATTTCCGATCACCGCTTGATGGTTCCAAACATTTTTTTACACCTGAAAAGACCGTAGAAATTCAGGAAGCTCTCGGTTCAGATATCGCCATGGTATTTGATGAATGTGCTGACCCCCATGCATCGGAAAAGTATATCAGAGAATCTGTTGAACGGACTTATCGATGGGCCAAGCAGTTTCATGTGGCTCATACGAGAGAGGATCAGATGGTTTTCGGAATCGTACAGGGCGGAACTTCAAAGGAAATGCGGCAGATCAGTGCGCAGCAGATTACCTCTATTCCGTTCGACGGGTATGCAATCGGGGGGTTGAGTGTTGGTGAGCCCTTTGAAATATCGATGGAAACCCTTGCCGCAACAACCCCTCATATGCCTTTTGACAAAGCCAGATATTTGATGGGTGTGGGAACCCCAGAAATGTTATTTGGGGGAGTTGAAAGGGGTGTAGACATGTTTGATTGCGTGCTTCCTACAAGAAGTGCCCGTCATGGGACTTTGTATACCCGACAGGGAAAAATAAGAGTGAAGGGTGCGGCCTATAAAGACGATAAAGATCCACTTGAACACGATTGTGACTGTTATACCTGCAGACATTATTCAAAGGGTTATCTCAATCACCTCTACAATAAAAAGGAAATAACGGCCATGGTGTTGGGGAGTATCCACAATATAAGGTTTTTAACGCGTCTTATGGAAGATATCAGAACATCAATAGAGCAAGATCGATTTATCGAGTTTAAAAGGGAATTTTTTAATATTTATAGCGGATAAAATCCCATTGGGGGGTGTCTTAGTTGTTTAAAAAGGCGGTATTGATATTAGCTCTTGTGTTTTTAGTAGCAACAGGATTGGCAGTGGATCTGAATTATTGGTCACTTCAGGCACCGTACGGGACCGGTGCCACGGCAAAGGGATCACTTTCGGTTTATACCAATCCGGCAGCGTTGATCCTGCAGAGAAAATGGGAAGCTAATTTTCTTTCCACGATCTGG
>ERZ795057.496-NODE-496-length-41169-cov-7.582308_pt1 | contig 41169 bp, 36 predicted proteins | sample MGYA00375141_ERZ795057 | MGnify/ENA primary metagenome ERZ795057 (study PRJEB30186, sample SAMN05720163) | activated sludge metagenome | isolation source: Anaerobic digester | place: Hong Kong | collected 2015-01-26 ...
CTCCGTGTCTCTGTGGCTGTCTTAAATGGAGGATTAGCCACCGAGGCACAGAGGACACAGAGGAGAAAAATAATTATATAAGATAGAGATAGAAGGGAATTTAATAAGATATAAGTATTTATTACCTGTTTTGATTAACCATGTTTTTTAACTTTTTATAATTAATTATTCTATTTACTCTGTGCTCTCCGTGTCTCTGTGGCATTTTTTTTATAACATTAAAATATTTGAGGTTTTGTAATGAAAGGAATCATTCTCGCCGGGGGGAAGGCGACGCGCCTGTACCCCATAACCAGAGCAGTGAGCAAACAGCTCCTTCCCGTTTACGACAAGCCCATGATTTACTATCCCCTTTCAGTATTGATGCTCGCAGGGATCAAAGAGGTGCTGATCATTTCAACGCCTGAGGCCCTTCCCTGTTTTAAAGACCTTCTGGGCAGCGGCGCGCAGCTCGGCATGAAGATCGAGTACGCTGAGCAGTCGGTGCCGCGCGGCCTTGCGGACGCTTTTATAATCGGCGAGAAATTTATCAATGCCGACAGCGTGTGCCTGGTGCTGGGAGACAATCTTTTTTACGGGCAGAACCTGAGCTCGATGCTCAAGGACGCGGCCTCGCGCCAGTCAGGGGCCTCTGTTTTCGGCTACTATGTCAAGGACCCGGAACGCTACGGTGTCGTTGAGTTTGACCAGAATAATAAAGCGGTCTCTATAGAGGAAAAACCGAAAAAGCCGCGCTCACACTGGGCCGTGACCGGTCTTTATTTTTACGATAACCGGGTTGTCGACATCGCCAAAAACGTCAAACCGTCCCATCGCGGTGAGATCGAGATCACTGACGTGAATAACGCCTATCTCAGGATGAACGAGCTTCACGTGTACCGGCTTGGAAGGGGCTATGCCTGGCTGGACACCGGGACCTATGACACGCTGATCGAGGCGGGGATGTTTATCAAGACCATCGAGGACCGCCAGGGGCTCAAGGTGGGTTCGATTGAGGAAGTCGCTTACCGCATGGGTTTTATTTCACGCAAGGACCTCATCAAGATCGCCGAGGAATACAAGACAAGTTACGGCGATTACCTCTTGAGCATCGCTGAAGAGAAATAGTATATGTTAACTATTGAGGCAATCTCCGTTTTTTTCAAGAGAAGATAAGAGTAAGAGTCAGGGGATAAGGGGATGAAGGGGAGACATGGAGACATATTTTGTTGACAATTGGGTGATGATTTAGTACTTTTTTATCATCGGAGGAAATAATGAAATTCATTACTGTCAGGGATCTTCGCACTAAACCATCATCTGTATGGGGCGATTTGAAAAAAGAACAGGAACTAATTATCACCAACAATGGTAAGCCAATTGCCCTTTTAACTCCCCTTGCTGAAGACACCCTTGAAGAATCTCTTGACGCTGTTAGAAAGGCCCGGGCTTCTGAAGCACTAAGAGCCATGCGGGAGGATGCTGTCCGAAAGGGAACATCTGATATGTCCATGGACCAAATTGACCGGGAGATTAAAAAGTACCGGGCCGGTAAGTGAAAATAGTGCTGGATACTAATGTTCTGGTCTCCGCTTTTCTTAATCCCCGGGGCAGGCCTGCTGATGTTCTTAATTTAATTATAAACGATGAGGCTGTTATATGTTTTGATGACCGGATCATGAATGAGTATAAAGAGGTGCTTTCGCGTTATATTTTTGGTTTTAACATATCTGATGTAAATTCAGTCATTTCTTATTTTAAACATTCAGGTGAACGAGTAGATCCTTCTCCACTGGATATTAAGCTGAATGACCCTGATGACGCTATGTTTTATGAAGTAATGATCGCATCCGGCGCATCTTATCTTGTTACAGGAAATATAAGGCATTTTAATGTCTTAAATGACAACCGGATTGTTGTACCGGCAGATTTTTTAAGGGAATATTTTAAAAGTAGAAGATTATAATTTTTTAGTGGCATATGAGGGAGATAAGAGATTAAGAAATAAAAAGAAGAATAAGAAATTGATAAAATATATTTTTCAAGGTAAGTACAATGCAGAAAAATAAATTAGAAAATATTTATAGAGAAATATCAAATCTCAACAATAAAGAGAAAAAAATCATTTTATCCAAGTTAATCAATGAGATTAAACTGTCGTCTCAGAAAGAAGAACAATACAGTATCATGGGTATAAAAGGCCTGGGAAAGGAAATCTGGGATGATATCGATGCGCAGTATTATGTTAATATCGAGCGGGCTTCATGGGATTAAAAAGTATTTTAAAGAAGCATAAAAGATTGATGATAGACACATCTCCGATTATTTATTTTATCGAGGAATCGGAAAAATATTTATCAGTAATTCAAGGTATATTTGAATATGGCAAAAAAGACGGAAACCAATTATTTACTTCCGTTATTACTCTTTCAGAAGTTTTAACGCAGCCGTTAAAAAATAATAGAAATGATTTAGTGGAAAAATATAAAAATTTTTTATTATCATCTGATGATTTTACCGTATACTCAATTGACCCTCTAATATCTGAAAAATCTGCATTATTGCGAGCACGTTATTCAATTAGAACACCTGATGCCATTCAATTGGCAGTAGGTATAGAAAATAATGCTACTTTATTTGTCACAAATGATACGAAACTGAAAAAGATAAAAGAGATTGATGTCTTTGTTTTGCAAGATTATAATAATACATAACATCTTCCCGATCTCCTTTTTTTATGGGCACCTCTAAAAATCAGGAGTTTCATTATTATCAAATATGATAACTCCTGATTTTATCAGATATTGTGCCCACAAGGGAACATCAAAAATGTAATTTATAGAGGTTCCCTTATTTTATTAAGGTGCAATAGATGAAAAAGAAGAAAATCCTCATTGCCGGTTCAGGCGGCCAGCTGGGAAGCGAATTTGTTAAGAGGCTCGGGCAGGGAGATTACGAATGTCTTGCCCCTGGCGAAGCTTCTTTCAACATAACTGATCATTCTGGTACGAAAAATATTATCACGGAACTCAAACCTGATATCATCATAAACTGCGCGGCGTACAACGCGGTTGATGACGCAGAAGATAATGCTGAAGCCGCTTTCACCGTGAACCGGGATGCGGTGATCAATCTGGCAGAAATATCACGGGAGAAGGGAATATCCTTCGTTCATTATAGCAGCGATTACGTCTTCGACGGTGCCAAAATGGATTTCTACATCGAAGACGACATGCCCAATCCTCTGGGCGTATACGGAAAAAGCAAGCTCGAAGGAGAAATGGCGGCGCTTGAGATTCTCAAGGATTGTCTGGTCTTCAGATTGAGCTGGGTGTTCGGAAGAGGCAGGCAGAACTTTCTTTTCAAGCTTTCTCAGTGGGCCGAAAAAAACCGCGTTTTGAAAGTCAGCGCTGACGAGGTCTCGGTGCCTACCTATACGGGCCACATTGTTGAAGCGACTCTGGCTGCGCTCCACAAGGGTTTAACAGGACTTTATCATATGACCAGTTCAGGTTATGCTTCGCGCTATGAGCTTGCCCGGTATTATTTAGAAAAAACGGGAAGGGACAATCTGGTCATCCCTGTGCCCATGAGTTCTTTCCCGGTCAAGGCGAAGCGGCCAGGATTTTCGGCCATGTCAAACATGAAACTGGGCGGCGTGCCCGGCATTTCGCTGCCGCGCTGGAAGGAAGGCGTTGACGCGTTGCTTTGATTTAATCATAATGCCAATTTCTTCATGCTTTGATTACCGGTATATGGTACTTTTTGAATAATCCATCGCGGGTTATCATTGTTTATTTTTCAATTTTTGCCCGGGCGATGAGCATCTTGTCAAAGGGACCCTTTGAACCGTCGGCAGCATGCTCATCGCATGAGCGTGGTCAACAGTATATTTATCAGCCTGTTATGCCGAAAGCCCTGGAAATCTCCTCGGGAAGTGCGTCAAAATCAGGTGAAATTCTCATTGTCACTTTCAGGCGAACGTATACAGGGCAGACGCGTCAAGCTGGGATTATTGTCATAGTGAATAATTTAATTTTTAGTGCATATTCCTTGCTGAGTGTTTGTATTGACAGATATGACATGATTTTTTTCTTGAGATTGATTCGGCAACAGTTTTCAACCTCGCCGGAGATCTAATTGAACAGTCAGTTGGATGTCTTGAAAAAGACACAATTCGCAGCCTCGATGCCCTGCATATCGCATGTTCGATACAGGTCGTTTCCGATTCGAGTTCGTCGAGCCTCTTTCGTAGAAGCAGCAGTTTTTCAAGGTTGTCTGCGGCCATCCCCTTGCTCCGTAAAGGGATTCAATATTGCTACGCCGCAGCCGTCGAAATCTCTAATATTGCGCGTAACAACAGTAAGCCCCTGTTCGGAGGCGGTTGAAGCGATAAGAAGATCGGCTTGGGTACGCACGATTCCTCGCGACTGTAACTGGCCGCGCATTATTCCCGCCCGACGGGCTATCGATTCAGTAACCGGCAGGATGTCGGCATATGATTCAAAAAATTTCTCAAGCCACTGGTGTACCCTCTTGTTGGGCCTCCAGGCCAGCCCAAACATGATCTCTTCCATGGTTATTGAGCTGATGGCACAGTAACGTACACCTGCCGCCCAGGCCCGGACACCCTTATCGGGTTCCCGCCTGGCCAGTTCGCTAAGTATATTTGTATCCATAAGATAGCTTATTCCTGCCATGAGCTTTTCCTGTTTTTTCTTTTCGGTACTGCGATCTCATAGGATTCCTCTTCGCAGATTTCACGGAATTGCTCGAAAGCCGTCCCAATGCTCTCTTTTTCGCGGTTTTCCTTGAGCATTGTATACTCTTCATACTGCCCCGGATCTATAACAACCGCAACAATGGAATCCCTGTTGCAGATCACCTGGGGCTCGATATGTACCCGGTGAATCATTTCACTGAATCTTTTCTTGGCTTCTGCTATCTTCCAGGCCATGTGATTGCCTTACAAAATGACTATAATATATACCAATTATAACTATAATATATAGTCATGTCAACTCTTTTCAGTTTAATCAAGATATATCAATTTACGGGGATACGCGCAGGCCGCCAGGCCCCGGCCCTGATGTGCGTAAGATTCCTGTCACTGAGCCCCTATACAAAAAGGAGCGCGCGGAGCGGGGGATTCCCCGGGTGCAGAAAGGGAAATGGTTCACGCGAACGTGGAGAGAGTTTTCGGTTGTTATCACGAAATGTTTCGTAATTTTGCATTTTTTGATTATATGGAATGTGCTGATTGTGTTTAATGCAGTCAATTGGATTTTAATACTTGACAGGTATGCATAAAATATGCATATTTATGCATATGAGAACAACAATAAACATCGATCAGTCGTTAATCGAAAAGGCCTCAAGCCTTACGGGCATTGATGAGAAGACAACTCTGGTGCGAATGGGACTCGAAGCCCTGATTAAAATAGAAAATAGCAGGAGACTGGCCAGCCTTGGCGGAACCGAGAAGTCATTGACCGCGCCTCCGAGAAGACGAAGCGGCCTCTGATTCCATGGTCCTTGTCGATACATCGGTCTGGATAGAGCATTTCAGGAACGGCCTCCCCCGGCTTGAGTCTCTGTTGAGTAATGTCAGTGTGGCCACGCATCCATATGTCATAGGTGAACTGGCCTGCGGGAACATGGGAAATCGAAAGGAAATATTGAGCCTTCTCCAGAGCCTCGATTCAATGCCTGTTATCACTCTTGAGGAATGTTTGAGCTTTATTGAGATGAAAAAACTTCATGGGAGGGGCATCGGATTTGTTGATGTAAACCTTCTTGCCTCGGCCCTGCTTTCCGGTGTCATGCTATGGACGAGAGACAGGAACCTCCATGCACTTGCCCTTGAAATGGGCCTTGCTTTTCAGAAGCGGTAGCTGTAACATTTTGCGACTTTTACCCGATTTTCTCCCTGTTAGCATCTTTCCGTTTTCTTATAGCAGATCACGAAACAATTAGTACATTGTCATTCCGGTCGTAGCGTTAGCGAAGTACCGGAATCTCATACAAAAAGACTATCCTATGAGATTCCTGCATGCGCAGGAATGACAAAAAATGCTTTAATTTAATCGTTAACCGCTATAATAGAGAAGAGAATAAGAATTAGGGGATATGGAGATAAAGAGGATGTGGGGATAAGAGTTATTATTTTAAAAGATCGTAATAACAATACCTGTACTATTTTTTTTGTATTTAGAAATCAGATATAAGGGAACCTCTATTTATTAAAAATTGAAGTTCCCTTGTGGCTACAATATTTGATAAAATCAGGATTTATCATTTTGGTATTTATGAAAATTCTGATTTTAGAGGTAGCCATAAATTTATTATGTAAAATACTTGATATTTGCCGTAAGTCAAATCATAATGTTTTTCCTTCAATCTATAAATAAAAAGGTTCAATTACCGGCCTTTATGAATTAGTTTGTTTTTATAATTTGAGCAATAAAAACTATATGAGGAATGTATGAAAAAGAATTTAATAATCATAAGGGTACTGGTTATGGCATTTTTATTAAGCCTGGTGCCTGATTTTTCAATGAGCAGGGACAATCAGCCTGCAACCCCGGTCAAACTGTGTTTTATTCATCACTCCTGCGGCAGCAACTGGCTGAAATCTAATGACGGGCGACTCGGAATTATATTAAACCGGAATAATTATTACGTAACCGAATCTTATTATGGCTGGTCTGCAGAGCCCGGTGACAATCTCGGCAACCGGACTGATACCAGGAACTGGCCCCTGTGGTTCAATAATACGAAGATGCCGTACGTGTATAAGAACAATTCTCATTATTCTTATGAGAACACAATCGCTGATCCCGGCAGCGAGAACAGCATTATAATGTTCAAATCATGTTATCCATGCAGTGAAGTCGGCGACAGTATAGATGATGAAAAAAAGATCTATAATGAGCTGCTTGCCTATTTCGCGAAACATACTGATAAGCTGTTTATTCTGGTCACCCCTCCGGGTGAAACCAGGGTCTCAAGCTGGAAACTCACAAAAGAACTCTGTCAGTGGCTGGCAAGCAAAAACGGGTGGCTGAAGAACTATCCGCATAAAAACGTCGGTGTGTTCGATTTCTACTGCGTCCTGTCGGAAAAAGGATCACACCACCGGGTGAAGGACGGCAGTGTCGAGTATGTTTATGCGCCAAATTATGACGGCGTATCCCCGTATCATAATAATGATGACCACCCAAACAGCGAGGGGAACAGAAAAGCTGCAGAGGAATTTATTACTATATTGAATATGTATTACAATAATTGGAAAAAATAACGTATGTAAGGAAATAAAAATGACTAAAATAATAAAATGTTTATTAGTAAGTTTTCTACTTATTTCATGTGGCGGAGATAAAATGGAGATAGAAAAAGCTGGTAGTATCAATGCATCTGATTTACACAAACTGGCTGAAAAGCGGATATACTTCGGGCACCAGTCCGTAGGATATAACGTGATTGACGGCATTCGTGATATTCTTAAAGATTATCCCGATGTTAATATTACTATTGCGGAAACAGATAAGCCTTCTGAATATCACAAGGGAGTATTCGGCCATTCACGGATCGGAAAAAATACTGACCCGATATCGAAGATCGATGACTTTGTTAAAAAAATAAACAGCGGCCTTGGCAATGTTGTTGATAGTGCTTTTTTTAAACTTTGTTATGTGGATATCACTTCAAAAACCGATATCCAAAAGGTGTTCAGCTATTATAAAGTTCAAATGGATAAACTGGAAAAGAAATATCCCAGCGTGTTATTCCTTCATGTTACTGTTCCTCTTAAGACTAATGATCCTGTTCCGCAGGGGAAAAAACAGAAAATCAAGTATTTTATTAAAACAGTTCTGGGAATGGAAACCGGTAAGAATGAAAATCAGGCAGATAATATAGTGAGGAACCGTTTTAACGAATTATTAAAAAACAATTATAAAAATGTAATTGATCTTGCCGGGTTTGAATCAGTTTCAGCTGACGGCAAGGAATGCGTTTTTAGTGTTGACGGCAAACAATACCGGCAGCTTGTCGGGGACTATACATGCGATGGCGGTCATTTGAATGAAACAGGAAGAAGGACTGTTGCGATAAAATTTTTAAGTTTTCTTTTCAAACAGTAATCGGGGAACAAATTATGATAGAAAAAGTTAATTATTTTGATGTTTATATAGCCAGTATTACAATATTATATATATTAATTTTATAGAAAAGCCTTTTCAGGCTTTTTTTTGTTAAAATTTGTAAATTTTGATTGATTAGAAACATGGTCCTTATTATAGTGTTAACGACTTTATGTTTAAATTGTAATAATACCCCGTTGCTTGCTGCGGGGATATTTATCAGGCATAATTATTTACAGAATTGTATAATCTGTGAGATAAGTGCCTGAGAATACAGAGGTTCAATTATGAAAAAATATGTTATCCTGGTTTTATTCTGTTTATTTTTAACTCCCTCATTATTTGCCATGAGTCATCATGGAGGAAGACATCATCATCATAGGCCGGGCAATAATCCTGGCGGCAGCGGTGTTCCGGAACCGGCGTCATTAATGCTGATCCTTGCCGGTGGCGCGGCGGCCTATGGAATAACCAGGGCCGTTAAAAAATAATTTTCAAGCCTCTATCTAGTCCATTTTTTATCATGAATATATTCAAGCGGGTGAATGCTGCATATATAAAAATTGCGCTATTCACCCTTTTTATTATAATTTTTTTTTCTCAGGGTTTTTCTATCCTTTACAACAGATGGTTCTGGGCAGGGTCATATTACACCCATGGCCCTCTTGTGGTGCTGGCTTTTATCTGGCTCCTTTTAAGACGATTTAACGATTTTAGACCTTCCCTGCGGGGTCCTCAAAAAAAATCCATCGGTATTATAATAATTATTTTTTCGCTGGCCATGTACCTGTTCGGATTGTGGAAAAATATTCCATCGTTCGCAACGTGGGGAATGTATGTTTTTGTAATCGGAAATTCCGTATTATTTTTCAGTGTGAATTTTGTCATGAAAAATATCGGAATATATATTTACCTGCTGCTGGCAATTCCGGTCCCGGAAGTCATCATTAATCAGGTTACCTTTGAATTAAATTTATTCGCGTCATATACCTCAGAAATATTACTCTCAATTATATATCCGTCTACATTTCGGGACGGCAACATACTTCAGGTAAACGGGCATAACATATCAATAACGTATGAATGCAGCGGGCTCAGTAATCTTCTCAGCATGTTTTCTATCGTATGGCTCATGGCGCTTTTACAGCCAAAGAAATTTATTTCCATAATTGATTATTTTATATCAGTCCCTGCCGCGATTATTTCGAATATATTGAGAATAATTATTATTGCTATTCTGATTGTCAACGGCTATGAACAATTTGCCTTATATGACTGGCACGCGGAGATTGGAATAATTGTTTTTATTTGTATTGTTGTGCTTATCGTTTTTTTTAATGAATTACCTGTTAAAAAGACATGGTCTGATTTTAAAAATATTCCTGCCCGGTTATTATCATATTTTAATAAAAATAATAAGATCATAAATACATATATTGTATCAATGATACTGCTGTGTTTGATTGGTTTTTTTATTCAGGATGACAATAATTACAGATATTCAAATGATACAACCCTCTTAAAAAACAAAATTCCAGCTTCTGCCGGCAGATGGCAGTCCCAGGACATGATACTCGGAGAAGATTATTTTAACCTGTTGGGTACGGATGATCTGCTCATGAGGGCATATCAAGAAAAAGGCAAGATGATTGAAAACGATACGGTGTATTTATATATTATCCGGTCAAAAGACAGCGTGTCGGCTTTTCACCGGCCCGAACTGTGTTTGCGCGGAGAAGGCTATGAATTATTGACCCATGATGAAATAGATTTACCTATAAATAAAAAGCTGATACCGGTCCACAGGATGTTGTTCGTTGATAGAAGTAAAGGACTGCTGGTTTATTACTGGTATTATTTAAACGGGGAAAACATAAGAGATACGATAAAATATAAGCTTCTATTTCTTTTTAATCGGAATAAAGGTTCCAGCGGCAATTTTATAAGAATATCCAAACCGGTAAACTTGAATAACATAACTCTAGATGAACAAACAATGAAACGGTTCACTAGTGAGGTTATTCCTGATGTATTGGAATATTTATAATCACTGATTATCAGGTATATTAGTAAGTTTGATAAGTATAATTTATACCTCTTTTTTATGTTATTTTATTGACTTCCTCAAATAATGTTTTAATAAAAATTAAGTGCTCTTCTGCCTGTTCCATTATGCTAAACAAGGGTACAATATTAATTCGGAACACAATAATCTTTCGTGTCTTTTTTAAATGGTTTCCTGAAAAAGAAGCGGATATATTTTTATATTTAATTAAAAAGAAGTGAGGAATCGAAGAGTGAATGTCCTGATTGTCCCATTAATATTATTCAGCGTATTACTTTCTTCTGTGGCACAGATTGTTTTAAAAACTGGGATGAGCGATACAGGGGTTATAAACGCCATTAATTTGAATCCTGGATTTCCCGTCATCCGTGCCATCGCTACAAATTACTGGGTACTTGGAGGATTGTTCCTGTATTTTTCCAGTGCATTAGTATGGCTCTTTGTATTGGCGAAAGTTGATGTAAGTCTGGCATATCCATTCGTTGGTGTCGGATTTATTTTTACTATGCTTCTCGGCTATTTTATATTAGGAGAGGCGCTCACGGTGTCCAAAGTAATGGGAACGGTTTTGATTGTTATCGGGGTCATTTTTCTTACAAGAGGATAATACATGAATAAAAAAACCGTTTTTTGTGTTGATTGTGACGGGACCCTGATTAAAACAGACCTTCTGCATGAGGCTGTTCTTTTGCTGATAAAGCAAGCGCCCTTAAAACTGTTCAGTTTATTATTCTGGTTGTTAAAGGGAAAAACTTATTTAAAAAAACTGCTTGCTGAGACAGTGAGATTCGACTTTGCTGCTCTTCCCTATAGAGATGAAATCCTTGATATTATTAAAGGAGAGAAAACAAAGGGACGGAGGATTGTTCTCGCGACAGCCTCTCCCTCTGCCTGGGCGGAAGGTATACAAAATCACCTTAATCTTTTTGATGATATCATTGCAACGGAAAATAACATTAATCTGTCAGGAAAACATAAAGCGCGTAAACTGGTTGAACTATACGGGGAGCGGGGCTTTTCCTACGCCGGTAACAGTTATAAGGACCTTCACATATGGAAACATGCCGATTCAGCTACAATCGTCAGTTCGAATTCAAGATTAAAGAGAAAAGCCGAACAGGAAACCAAAGTGGCCCGTGTTTTTAAACCCAATAATGCAACTTTCTTTACCTATATCAGGGCACTGCGACTGTATCAATGGTTGAAAAACCTTTTACTATTTGTTCCGATGCTGGCTGCCCACAAATTTGGTGATTCGGCAATACTGACTAATTCTATCCTTGGGTTCCTGTCCTTCGGGATGTGTGCTTCAGCGGGGTATGTATTGAACGACCTTCTCGACCTTGAATCGGACCGTCTCCATATCAGAAAACGCAATCGCCCGTTTGCGTCGGCAGCAATCCCTGTCTGGCAGGGGATATTGTTATTTCCTGTCATAATTTTATTTTCTTTCATCATTGCTGTCTTGCTTCCTGATAAATTTGTGATTGTTTTAACTGTCTATTTTTTCTCGACTATTACGTATTCAATGGTCCTTAAAAAAAAGGTTATAGTTGATGTGATATTGCTTGCGGCTCTCTATACTCTGAGGATTCTTGCGGGATCGGCCGCGACAGGAATTGTCCCTTCATTCTGGCTTCTTGCCTTTTCAATGTTCATTTTTTTAAGTCTGGCTATAGTTAAACGGTATTCCGAGCTTCAGGTGATACTCCAGCAAAATAAAATAATTCCTGCCGGGCGCGGTTACTCAGTCAATGATTTGAATGTGATATTGTCTCTTGGTGTTAGTGCCGGAATGGCCAGTGTCCTGGTCCTGGCGCTGTATATAAACAATCCAGAAACCAGCGGTTTATATCCTTATAAAGTCTGGCTGTGGATGCTGCCCCCACTGTTGCTCTACTGGGTCAGCCGTCTCTGGATGAAATCGCATAGAGGTGAAATCCACGATGATCCGGTCATATTTGCCGTAACAGATTGGCAAAGTCTTGTTTTATCATTTATTGGGATACTCATAATTCTGGCAGCGTTAAAGTTCAGTTATATTTAAGTTAATTTAGCAAAGTTATTACATATAAATATCGAATTTTCATTATTGATGGACGGGAATAGACAATAAATGAATATAAAAAAATGGTTAAAGATTGAAATTGTCCTGCTTATTGCTGTAGTACTCCGAGTGTTATGGGCCTTTCTTGTAAGGGTGGAACCAGTATCAGATAGTAATATGTATGATGCCTTCGCGATGAGCATCTCGTCAGGTCACGGTTATGCCTATCCGGACGGAAGGCTTACCGCTTACTGGCCAGTGGGCACATCGGCTGTTTATGGGTTTTTATATTTATTGTTTGGGGTCTCCTATGTTCCGATTGTCATATTCAATATTATCATCGGCGTCTTGATTGTGTGGTTTACCTATGCAATTGCTTTAAGAAATTTCGGGCAAAGAGTTGCTGTAATATCTGCCCTTGTCATCAGCTTCTGGCCCCTGCTTATTCAGTTTACCACCATTCTTGCCAGTGAATTGCTTTTTATTTTTCTGCTTCTGTTCGCGCTCTATATCTGGGACCATGAGAAAATACCTGCGCTACCAAGATATATTTCCTGGGGAGCGCTTATTTGCGCGGCGAGTTTTGTTCGCCCTGTTGTTTATCCCCTCTTGGTGATCTTTCCAGTGTTGAACTGGATAAAAACAAGGGATTTTCGCGTTTCATTAATCTCGTTGATTGTTGGGGTTTTGACAGCTTCGATTCTTTTTGCGCCGTGGGTTTACAGGAATTATAAGCTTTTTAAGGGGTTTGTCCTGGTCGCCACTAATGATGGGACAAACCTGTGGATGGGGAATAATCCGGATTCCGATGGAGGATGGATGCACCTGCCGGAAGATTTCTTTCTGAATGAGCTTGAAAGAAATGATTATTTGAAAAAAGAGGCTGTCAGCTATATTTTAGAAAATCCAATTGATTATGTTAAATTATCAATTAAGCGTTTTTATATAACCTATAAGAGTGAAACCATTGGTATTGTCTGGAACCAATCCCATCTCGATAAAGTAGTGGATAGTATACTTATTTTGGGGATGAAATTTATATCAACAATTTATTGGTGGATGATATTGCTATTGGGCATACTAGGAACCGTCCTTTTTATCAGTAAGCAGAAGTCAGGGATATTCAGCCCATTAATCATCACTATGGCCTACTTTTTTATTATTCCCATGCTGACAGTTGGGCAGGACAGATATCATATGCCGGTAATTCCGTTTATCGCAATTTTTTCCGCTTATGTGATTGATTATTTTCGTATTAAATCCTTTCTTGAATGAACAACTGAAAAAGCTGACATTATTTATTTTTTCTTCAATTATATTGTTACAAATATCCAGATTGTTTAAAAATTATTTCAATAGTATAAGTTTGTGACTTGAAACTTCATTTTTACAATACAATGTTCTATAGAAACTATTATCTTCAAATATTTTAAAAAAACATATATTTAGTGGACGATTAAGATAATTTTATATAGCTTAAAAAGATTTAAGTTGGAATTAAAATATAAGCAATAAATTTTGAGCTAATGTTGTTAATGAATTATGTAATACAGAATAAAAATTCAGAATTGTTTTTGTAAAACAAAAGTATTAAAGAGTATCTAGAAGGAATTGGCCAATGAAAAAATCAATGTATTTATTTATACTATTCATTTTTATATCTCTGGGTTGTGAGTGTGCATTTAACATACAGCATGTTAAAGATGAAAGTTTATCCAATTCATCAGGTGAAGAATCCGATGAAGGTTTCAGTAGTTCTCCCAATGACCGTCCTGTAAGCCGAACATCGGGCGTAGCGCCATTGGCGGTACATTTTTTTGCTGATTTTGTTGGCTCGGCTGATGGTGATGAAAGGATAGAACGGTTTCATCATTACGATTATACATGGAATTTCGATGATGCCGGAAGTGGCAATTGGGGTACTACAGGTAAATCGAAAAACACGGTAAAAGGAGCCGCGGCTGTCCATGTATACGAAAATCCGGGGATCTACAACGTATCCCTTATAATCCGAAATCATTCCGGAGTAGTAGGTACCGAAAGTTACAGCATAACTGTCAACGATCCGGATTCATTTTATAGCGGAACTAATACTACATGTGTAAACAATGCTGGCGACACCGATTTCAGCGATGCTCCATCCGGAGCACGAACAGAATCGACCGATGATCTTTCGACCATAACGCAATACGCAACGACAGGAAGCAGAATCCTTTTTAAAAGAGGATCTTCATGGATTGTTTCATCGAGTTTAAACTGGCCTGGAAACTCAGGGCCTGTCACTATAGGGGCATATGGAGGAACCACAACTGGAACTCGGGATGCTCAGGGAATTTATGACAATGCTCCCCAGATAACTGTAAATGGTGGAACTTTTTTAAATCTTGCTCTTAAGCAGGGCTGGACAATTATGGATTTGCATTTGATAGATACAACAAGAAGCAACTATTGTTTTGGAGGTGCTACCAGCATGCAGAGGCTGTTATTTCTGCGGCTTGAGATTACAGGATTTAATACTGGTATTGGCTGGAGCCATTGGAATGATGCTGATTGTATGCGTAAAGATGATATGGTCATTTCTTCATGTAATATTTCAGAGAGCAAAATTCATATTATTTATGGTGGCAGTGAACGACTTGCTCTGATAGGAAATATTTTGTGTGATGTTCAAGAGTATCATGTCGTACGGATATGGCAGGCTTACCGAAGTGTCATCAGTAATAATATTATTTCTGGCTCAAGTTTAAGTACAGATACGGGGATGTTAGGATTAAAGTTTCATGGACCGGGTGTCTATCCTGGTGGTGAAGGAACTGATAGTTTCGGCGTACCTGTTCCTGAAACTGGTCTTTTAAATGTAAGGACTGAATTTAGCATTATTGCGGATAATATTTTTGGGTCATCCGGTCCGTGGCCCGTAGTAATCGCTCCACAAAATGGCGCAGCTGATGAAAGACTTTCTAATATCATTTTTGAGCGTAACCGATTCCACTCAGATTATGGTTCCCAAAGTTCTAGAGAGGTAACAGTGTCACTGGGTGTCTGTGCAAGATATACTACTATTAGAAACAACATTTTCGACGGTACCGGCAGTGATAATACTTATACGGGAATAGCAGTTGAAAGACGTGGAGTTGAGCCTGCCCCAAAAAATATTGAAATTTATCACAATACAATTTATAGAGGAGATAGTCCTTCATACATACACAGAGGAATTACTCTCAGAGAACCTGTAACTAATTCGATTGTGCAAAACAATCTTATATCTTTTCCGTATGTAACCGGGAGTGTTACAATGATATTAGATGAAACTACAGATTCGGTTTGTTTAAACAACTTGCTCACCGATGACGCACAATTTATTCTCCCTGATGCCAGTAGTCCCCTTAATCGGGATTTTAGACTACAGGTTAGTTCCCCTGCGATTGATCAGGGATCTATGGTCTCTGTTTATGATGATTTTTATATTAATTCTCGTCCTGAATCGTCTAGTGATTTGGGGGCATTCGAGCAATAAATTTATGGTGTTTTTAAACATTTGTTTTTTAATAATTGTATAGTCGTTAAGATAATTCAAGAGTTTAATGATTTCTGTGACATCAATTGATAGTCTAAATCTTATTATTATTAAATTATTCAACGTGAAAAAAAATCAGCTAAATCATGCTAATATAATACCTTTTTCTAATGATTTACTTCTTTTTTTGAATAATCCCTGCCGTGATTTAATAATATTAACTTGATTGTTGTATCTATCGAAATAAGAACTGTATAATTTATATGACAGATAAAATAGCATTGACTTTTTGAAAATCTCATACTTCAATATTTCAATCCTCTTTATAACAAGAGGAATATAATATCAACAATAAAGAAAAATGTTTAATGATTTTAAAAAGGCTCAATTAAAATATTTCCGTTTCTTTAATGCAAATTATAGCTATTGGATAGAGTTTTTTTATTTAGATGAAGTTAAAGTGCCCTCCTGTCAAATCTGGCAATAAGTAATTATCAGGTAAATATGAATTGATACAACCATAATTCATTATAATAATTTAAAATCAATACAGATAATAATTTTTGGGAATATAAATAATATTTGGTTATTGCTTGTAAAAAAAGAAATCGAGATTTATTTATAATAATTGTATTTACAGTATTAATCAATTTTTAGTTCAATGAAACATTATGGATGAAAAGAAATCTCAGGAAACCTATTCTATCAATAATCAGAATCCTTCCCATCAGGGTAAAAACAATCAATTGTTAAAAAAGGTTAAAAATGGCTCTATCTGGACTATAACTTCTCATGGCGGTAGCCAGATAATCCGCTTTCTGAATAATCTTATCATGACACGCCTTCTTTTTGAAGAAGCTTTTGGCATAATGGCTATTGTGAGCACGTTTTTAGTTGGTCTGCAACTTTTTTCTGATATTGGAATAGGCCCAAGCATAATACAAAACAAGAGAGGCGAGGAACCTGAGTTTTATAATACCGCGTGGACAATACAGGTAGTAAGAGGTTTTGTTCTTTTCCTTGTCGCATTAACAGGTGCTGTACCTTTTTCAATGTTTTACAACGAACCTTTACTCGCGAAGCTTATTGCCGTTTCAGGTATAAATGCTTTTATTCAGGGATTCGCATCTACAAAACTATTTATTAATAACCGTAATTTAGACATGAAACGTCTGGCCATTATAGAATTGATAAGCCAGATTGCCAGTATGGCAATTATGATAATATGGGCTGTGATCGATAGGTCTATATGGGCCCTTGTTGTCGGGGGAATTGCTGGAACAACAACAAAAACAATATTAAGTCATACCATGCTCCCTGGTGAAAAAAATCGTTTCCACTGGAACAATGAAGATTCTCGTTCCCTTTATCATTTCGGCCGCTGGATTTTTATCAGCACCATGATAACTTTTTTTGCACAACAATCAGACCGTCTTATATTCGGAAAGATGATCCCTTTTACTCTCCTTGGAATTTATCATATAGGTTCAACATTAGGTAATATTCCTCTTCAAATTTTAAAGCAGCTAATGGGAAGGGTGTTTTTTCCTTTATTCAGCCGTATTAATGAAGCAAATAAAGATTTGTCTTCTGCTTTTACCCAGACACGGTGGATAATCCTGGTATTTGCAGGATGGGTTTATTCCGGATTTATTGCCGGTGGGACAACAATCGTTGACATATTATATGATGATCGCTATCTGCAGGCAGGCTGGATAGTACAATTCATTTCCATTGGGTGCTGGTTCAGCATCTGCATGGATTCTTACGGTGCAATTTTATTGTCAAGGGCAAAAACATTCCAGCTTGCTGTGTCAAATGCGACTAAATTTGTAAGCATGATAATATTTATTTTTCTTGGAAATAAATTTTTTGGATTTAAGGGGGCTGTTCTTGGAATTGCAGCTTCAGAATTATGCAGATTAATAGTTATTACAATCGCAAGTGCGCGAATTGGGCATACAGCATGGCATCAGGATCTTTTCCTTGGAGCAATAGTGGCTGGAGTTAGCATTTGCGTCAGTTTCGCAGATATATATCTGGCAGGATATGACTGTAATGTTAAAATTCGTGCCGCAGTTGTTTTTTTTCTTGTAAGTTTATTATGGGCACCGGTAGTTTTTAAAGTATATAAAACATTTCTGAAAAAAATAATTTATAATAAGTATTAATTAATAAATGTGAGATAATAGTAATTGCTAATTATATAATGAACATCCAGCACCTTTTCTTAAATAACATACTGAGGTTATCATGAAAACAATCTATGTACGATTCAAAGAACTGTATGCGAAGTATGGCCCCGCTGGCCTTATTTTCCGCATATTGATAAAGCCCTATCGTATCCTGCGTGATAAATGGCGTAAAAAATTTAATAACTATCACTATATATTTCGACTTGAGCCCAATGCCCCCCGTGTACCCATTCCCGAAGGGTTCACTATGGAACACTTCGAACGCATAGAGGACATTCCAGTCTCTTTGCTTGAACAACTTAATGATAAATTTGGTATAGAAGAAATAAGATATAACCTCAAAGGGGTAAAGTATAGGGGCTGTGTTTTCTGTGTCGGTTTAATACACAATAAACCTGTGTGCATTCAACTCTTTAGATATGCATCTTATATACCCAATTGGTTTATTGAACTAGATCCAGATGATGTCGTATTACTTCGCGGGTTTGTTGCTCCGGAACATCGTGGTAAAAGATTGCATTCCTGTATGCATCAAGCAATAGCTTCCCTTCTCTATTTACAAAAGATGAGTATTTATACAGATATTTCTATTCACAATGCACCGAGCTTAAATAGTGTAGAAAAATCTGGTTTCAAACGTCTATGTAAGAAAAAAGCTATTACTGAGCGGTGGCCTGCAGAATTATAAAAAAAGTGTGAATATTTTACATAAACTGACCCAAAAAGTTCCGATGACCCGCCGTTTGTCACCTTTTTTTATTTACAAGAAAATAATAATGCATATATTCGTTTAAACACGATAGTAACGATAGTTAATGATGGACGAATGTAGATGAAATCCAATAAACAGATATTATCTCCCAAACTACAATTAAGACGTAACATGCTCCATCACTTTCATTCTTTTCTACATCTATCAAAAATTGATATTATTGTTTCGCATTTCGTTAATAGTGAAGGAGCAATAATATTAATGTATCATAGTGTTGCTTCAAACAAAAATGCACGATGGATTGATCCAAGTAATCACATTCCAGAGTATGTATTTGAAAAACACATGAAATTTCTTGCGAAAAAACGCAATGTTATATCTCTTGATAGTCTTGTTAATTCAATAAAAAGTAATAAGGCTTTATGTAGGGGAACAACGGTTATTACTTTTGACGATGGTTATTTAGATAATTTAACTATAGCGGCTCCTATTTTAAAGAAATATAATCTTCCCGCAACAATATATCTTACAACCGGATATATTGAAAGAGAAGAGAATCAGTGGATCGATCAGTTGTTTACCTGTTTTCGTGAACGAACACAGGATCAGTTAATTATACCTGAAATCTTCGCAGACCAAATTGAATTAAATGATCCAGTTTCCAGGTGGAATGCATATTCACATATCTCAAAATATCTTATGGAAAGCACATATGAACAGAGAACCGAAATGATTAATTCTATTAAAAAACAACTGCTCCCGGAACTTACTCCACCGAAACTTACTATGAACTGGGATGATGTACGTAATCTTGTAAATAACAATGAGAATATTGCTCTTGGTTCACATACATACAATCATATTGATATAAGCGGGACAGATGATCATACAATAAAATCAGAAATTCATATGTCTACAGAAGATATTGAAAGAGAGACAGGACAGAGACCTGTTCATTTTTCCTGCCCCTATTCGCGAACAAGAAAAAATTTACCAGAAATTCTTCTTAAATCAGGATATATTTCATCTGTATCAGATAGTGCAGATTTATTAATTAATTCTAAAAGTTTTCAGTATAACCTTGGACGTGTCGAATCACCTGTTAGTTTATCAAGGTTAGGACACTATACAAGCGGTAATTATCCGGCAATATCCAAATTCATAATGAGAGGGCGTTATTAATAAGGCTCATTGACCAGTTTCGTAATATTAAACTCGAATGCAAATAGTATTGAACCGTCATAATTTTAATTCTATCAATTTTGTGAAATTTATAAATAAGTATGTATCTTCTCAAAAGAAAGAGATTTTGAGGACATAGAATTTAAAATATTAGAGGGCTTCTAAGTTTATGATAATCTCCGTTATTTCCGGAAAAGAACTCACCGAGAAGCATATTCAAAAGTGGCGTGAAATTCAGGACAGTGATCCCCGTCTTATGAGCCCATATTTCTGTCCAGAATTTACACAGGCTGTAGCTTCAATACGAAACGATGTCTATGTCTCTGTTATAACTGAAGGTGATAAAATTGTCGGGTTTTTTCCATTCCAGAAGCGAAGATTTGGATTTGGAATCCCTGCAGGCGGGAGGTTGTCCGATATACATGGATTGATAAAAGAGAAAGACTTTGAAATTGATTTAAAGCAGTTACTTAAAAAATCTGGATTGATTACGTATGACTTTCATGCAGTACCGGCGTGGCAGAAGTCTTTTAAAAGTTACATTAAGGAATCAAAAATATTTTACTATATAGATCTCTCTCATGGATATGAAAATTATGCATCGATTCTGTTAGAACGAAAATCAAAACATCTAAAGGAAGCTGCCTATAAATTAAGAAGGCTTAAAAAAGATTATAGTGAAGTAGAATTTCATCATTTTGTCAGTGATGAATCTATTATAGACCTTCTTATAAATTGGAAATCCCAACAATATCAACAGTCAGGACTGGTTGACGTTCTTTCTTTCTCATGGACAAAAGATTTACTATATAAAATACATAAATACCGATCTGATAGATTTTCTGGAATCCTTTCAATGTTAACGGTTGATGCTAAACCAATAGCAATTCATATGGGAATGTGTTCTTTTCATTCATGGAACTGGTGGTTTCCCAGACATGATCCTGCTTATAAAAAATATTCTCCCGGCATTCTTCTCAGGTTGGATGCGATAAAATATGCTGAAAAAATTGGGAAAAAATATGTTGATCTCGGTTGCGGAGATGATTCAACATACAAACCACACTTGAGTACAAATACTGAAATTTTCGGCTCAGGTTCTGTTGTTCTTCCCTCATTGTATACTTTTGCTCGCAAGCTGTTTTATAATCTGGCACAATGGATCAGGGATTCCGCGTTTTATTCCATTTTTAAAATTCCCGGGCGTTTTATTTTTAAATTTATTAGACGTGGACAGTTTGATTGAAAGCAAGATTTTATGTGGCTATAGCTTAATATATACCATTTAAATATACATAACTATTTTTGACCTAAATATACCACAGTCTCATGCTTGAGAAAAATAATATCAATAAACATTTAGCAAAGAATTTGTTGACGGTGAAGTGGAAGAAAATTATAAGCTGGAAATGGAGAAATTAATTATGCCCGATAAAATGTTTCAAGTAACAGTTTCCATCGTTACATATCAATCCAGAAATACTATAGGCCCTGCGCTTGATGCATTAAAAAAAGCATATGACGATGGAATTGCAGCAGTGGTTGTTGTTGATAATGTCAGTATCGATGGGACCCCAGCTTTTATAACAGATCATTATCCCTGGGTAAAACTAGTTCGTAATACAGAAAATGTCGGCTTCGGGCGCGGATGTAATATTGGCGTTCAATATGCAAGAACACCCTATATTATGTTTCTGAATCCTGATGCAGTGATCGACATCGAATCCCTAAAAACACTACTTGATTTCATGGACAATAATTCAAATGTTGGTATGTGTGGCCCTGTTCTTAAAGGTTTAACTGGAGAAGTACGGTCTGTTCCTCTATTGCCAACTCCCTGGAGGATTGTTGTTAATCCGCTTTTAGAAAAATGGATTTCCGGGGAACCACGATTTATTAACCCGGGAGATGCTCCAATTATTACTGAATGGATTCGTGGAGTATGTATGCTCCTACGCAAGGAGGTGTTTGATAATATTGGAGGGTTTGACCCTCGCTTTTTTCTATACTTTGAGGAAACTGATTTGTGTCTTCGGACTTATAAATCGGGATGGGAAATCTGGATTGTAGGAAATTCTGTCTGTGAGCATGTAAATGCCGCATCTGCTAAGCAAACAAAAGCACCTTTGATATTTGGGGATACAATTTCAGAGCATTACTTTAGAAGCCGTTTTTATTATATGGTTAAACATTTTGGATGGTTAAAGGCTATATCAGCAGAAATCGGAGAAATACTATTTATATTTATTCGTACAATAATTGATTTAATAAGGTTTAAATTTAATACTGGGCTTTTAAATCGTTTCCAAGCCCCTATCCTGAAACTTCCATCACGTATTAAATGAAGTTTTGATTCTGAATAAATAAATACTATAATATTAATTTTATAAATATAGTTGATTATTATAGAATAGAGGTTAATTGATGAATAAGTCAATTGGTGTTGTTATTATTGGACGAAATGAAGGAGAACGGCTTAAACGCTGTTTTGAATCTGTTCTCGAAACATCAAAAAATATTCCTGGTATGTCAAAAAAAATAGTCTATGTAGATTCAGGATCAACGGACAACAGTATTTCCATTGCAAAGAATTTGGGAATTCCTTTTGTTGAATTAGATAGGAGCATTCCATTTTCAGCCGCAAGAGGGAGAAATGCGGGATTTGATTATTTGATGAGTATTAATTCTGAACTTGAATATGTGCAATTTGTTGATGGTGATTGCCAGCTTATTGATGGATGGCTGAAGAATGCGGTGGACTTTTTAAATAATAATAAATCATATGCCATTGTCTGTGGTAGATTAAGGGAAAGACATCCGGATAAATCGATATATAACAGATTATGTGATATTGAATGGAATGGTTCTATTGGGGACAGTGACAGCTGTGGTGGAATTTTTATGATCAGGGCGAAAGCGTATAAAGATGTTGGCGGAATGAATTCGACAGTTATTGCCGGTGAGGAATCAGAAATGTGTATTAGACTCCGTCTGAAAGATTGGAAAATATTCAGATTAGATCACGATATGGCCTGGCATGATGCAGAGATGACGAAATTCAGTCAGTGGTGGAAACGGGCGAAGAGGACAGGATATGCCTATGCACTGGGATCATCTATACATGGAAAAACTAAATTTCGCCATAATATAAAACAGAGAGAAAGTGCATTGTTTTGGGGATTGATAATACCATTTGTTATTATAATAATTTCAATTGTTATTGATTTAAGACTATTTTTTTTGGTTGGAATATACCCGTTATTAATAATCAGGCTATATATACATCAATATAAACAAAATCCCAATCATTTTAGTTCATTGTTATATGCGTCGAATTGCATTATAGCCAAATTTCCTCAATCAATAGGCATAATAAAATATCAATTCAATCAACTCTTTAATAAGGAAAATAGGATAATTGAATATAAATGAATTGAAAGACTGATTTTCCTTAGGTTTTAAATAAAGTGATATCTAATAATCTTGTCATCAGAAGAACGACATTGCGCATTTTAACCAGCAGAAATTCTAATGAGAACGCCACAAAACATTTAAGCTCAGATCAAACATAGGTGTGAATGCAGATTAATGGCCTTCCTGTGAAACTTTCCAAACTGGTTTAAAATATTACTACTTTATGTTCCCTGCACCAGTAAAGTAATACATATAATGTCCAGACTCTTGACCAATACATCCCGGGTGCCTGCTGATGAAATGCTTTCCAAACTTTTGCCACTGCACCAGGTTCAAGTCCAGTATTTTTACATAGTTCAACATCAAACAAAGTCTCTTGAACTACTGTACTATATTTTTTTCTTAACCAGATATCAAACGGTAATACAAAACCTGATTTTGGTCGATTAAATGTTTCTGTGCGGAGATTCGATAATGCAATATCTTTAATAACCTGTTTTTTCCCAAGAGGATAATATCTATCATTAAGTGGTAAGCGTGATACTGCTTCAATAAACTGATGATCAAGAAAAGGTACTCGTGCTTCAAGTGAAACAGCCATAGAAGCCGCATCTGTGTCCCGAAGTAATCTCTGGCTGACAAAACTGGATAATTCTAATTGTGAAATGCTCGTTAAAATTTTTGTGTCTTTAACTGTTGAACATAGTTGCGAACGCATGTCTTGCTGAAGTCCAAACCGGGTTTTATTCTGATATGATTGCCTAAGTTGTTTTAAAAATGATTGAGTATAGATTGAGTATGAGACTTGATATGAATCAACAAGATTACCTCGTGCACCTAAAAAGTCTCCGAGTTTGCCCCAGCGTGTCTGTGGTGGAATAACTCCATATGGACCAATCATAAAACGTGTAACAATTTCAGCTGTAAGGCGAAGAATTCTTGCAGGAATAAATTTTAGAAGATGTGCAACCTTACATGCTTTTGGTAAATCAATAAAACTCGTATATCCGCCAAATAATTCATCACCTCCAGTTCCTGCTAATGCGACAGTTATCCCGGCCTCTCGAACAGCTTTACTGACGAAATAGGTATTAATGCAGTCAAAGGTAGGTTGATCTATGGCTTGTAAAGCGCTATTCAATCCTGACAGGAAATCAGCTTCGGTTAATTCAAGGCACTGGTGTTGAGTGCCTAATTGATTCGCAACATCTCTGGCATGCCCAGATTCGTCAAATTCAACTTCAGGAAAACCGACATTAAAAGTATGAATTGAATTATTTGATGTTTGCATTGCTGCCGCAGCGACTGCACTGGAATCAATTCCGCCAGATAAAAATATTCCTAGAGGAACGTCTGAAATCAATCTTTGTGACACAGCTGCTTTAAATGTATAAGCTACTTCTTCCAGATTACTTGGACTGCCCTCACCTTTTGGCAAAGACCAGTAGCTTTCAGGCGTGTCAGGTTTTTCTCCTGCTTTGATAGTAAGAGTCATTCCAGAATCCAGAAGTGAAATGCCTGCGACAAGTGCTTTATTTCCACAAACAAATCCATTCCATAAATATGTATCTAAAGCACTATAATCAATATGACGTTCGATTAAACCACTTGCTAATAATGCCCTTAATTCTGAAGCAAACAATACAGTAATATGGCCTCGGTGCTGATATAGAGTGGTATAATATAAAGGTTTGATTCCAAGACGATCACGTCCGAGTGTCAGTATTTTTTTAGCTGGATTCCAAAAAGCGAAGCTAAACATGCCATTACATTTATTAAGAGACGAAAGTCCATCAGTTGAGAGTAATTTTAATAGTACTTCCGTGTCGCAATCAGAGCAAAATTTAAATCCCCGTTTTGATAATTCTTTTCGTATATCTTTAAAGTTATAAATTTCACCATTGTAGACTATTATCGAACCAGTGTTAGAATCATGCATTGGTTGATTGCCAGCATCTGATAAATCGAGTATTGATAATCTACGATGTGCTAAGACTACACCATTATTTGATGTTGACCCATGATTCACATTTGACCAAAAACCTTTCCCATTCGGACCGCGATGTATCTGTGCATTGTTCATTAAACAGACTGCAGATTGAATTCTGTCATCAATATAACCAACAGCACCTGAAATACCACACATTAGTTTTTTTGCCTCAAGTTATCAGTTGCGCAGTATTGAATTGCATCAGCTAGTTTTTCAGCTTCTTTTTGTATGTTATGATTTTTCATAACCAATTCTCGACCATTGATTCCCATACGAGTTAACTCTGCGGTAGATGCTGATAGAATCTCTTCCATTGCCTGAGCCAGAGTAATAACGTCACTGGGAGGGCACAACCAGCCATTTTCTTTTGGATGCACAAGTTCGGGTATACCTGCTACATAGGTACTTATAACCGGTCTGGCAAGAGCAAGTGATTCCATTATTACCACTGGCAATCCTTCGGCGAAACTTGGCAGCACCAAGCCTCTTGAATTAATTATTTCTTCATGTACGACATCTCCACTGGCCCACCCTGTAATTTTTACATGTTGCTCTATTCCTAATGAAACAATTAATGTTTCAATTTCGTGACGCATTTCGCCATCACCTACCAAAACTAGATCAAAAATTGTTCCATTTGCGATGACATTCGCTGCAGCTTTAACTAAAAGTTGTTGACCTTTTTGTTCACAAAGCCTACCAACACAGACAAGTTTTTTTATTTCAGGTACTGGAATTGGTTGTGTTTCCAGATATCTTTTATCTACGCCACAATGAACAATTTTAATTTTTTGCCAATCAGTTATATTAGACCATCGAAACAACTGGCTTCGGGAAAAATTAGTAATTGCAGCGATAAAAGCAGAATACTTGATTTTTTCTGAAAGTCCAATTGCCTGTGGTTTATCATATTCCTCAGGTCCGTGAGAGGTAAAACTATATCTAGGCCCACCAAGTAAATGACAAAAAAGCGCAACTGTTGTCGAGTTTGTACCAAAATGCGCATGGATATGTTCAATTTTCCATGATTTTGCCCAACAATATAATAAACACGCTTCAGCAACATAAATTAAATGGATAAACATGCCTCGCTCAGATCGGAATCCCATCCTTAAGGCAAAATAAATTGTTTTAAATAAATAAATTGGCCGGGTTAATAAACATTTAAATATTGCCAACAATATTGCCTTAACTCCAGACTGTAGCAGGCTCTTAGTTTTTAATCGTTCCAATTCATCCTGCTCATCTATATAATTAGGTTCAGGTGGACGAATTGCTACACGTTTAACATCAAATCCTAAGCTTTCCAGCGCATGAATTTCTCTTCTTATGAAGGTATGACTAACTAGTGGGTATTGATTGATTAAATAGGCAATTCGCATTATATTTTAAACCTTTTTAAGTTTTATTTATTAGGCTTTAACAGTAAATTATCTAAACATGCATAGAGTGAGTCAACAAAAAATCCTCATTTTATAATCAAATATATTTGAAAAGACAATGCGTATTATATATGCTTATGGACTTTTAATGTAATAATCATCTATATGAAAGAAGCTAAAATCTATAATTCAAAAAATACTGTAAATATATAATTTTTTATTGACTTACCATCAGTGGGCCAATCAGTTTAATCATGCTTGGGGTTATTGGTTTTTCAGATAAACAACTGCAAACAGGATTAACATAAAAGTAACTAATTATTTTTCTAAAAAAGTAAACCGACATTCATTCTTGCTTGCCACACCATTTTCTAACGAGGATAATATGGTAAAATTATGGAAAAATATACAGGATCTTCGCGGTGCAGCTATTATCTGTGTGGTATTCAATCATGCTATACACAGATTTATTGCTGGAAAATCACACAGTATTTATACTGATTATAATTTAGTTGAGAAGTTGATTATTACATTCGGAGTAAACTTCCCTTTGGCTTCTATCGCTGGTTTTATGGTTGCTTCGGGATATTTAATGGGGCGTTTCTTCTCAAGCGGGACAGCTTCATTAAATGCCGCAAAAAAGCTTGGTTTTTTATATTTAATATGGTCTATTGCAGGATTTCTATTGATGTCTCTAATTACATGGGATTTTTCTTTAAGCGATATATTAGCTAAGTTAATGACTTCTTTTGGTCCCTTTCCTGCATATTGGTTTTTTGCATCGCTCCTGATTTTTTATTTGCTCTGTCCTTTTCTGACACGATGGGCAAAGAAAAGACCGTTAAGCCTGTTCGCAATTTTTTTGTTATTTGAATGTATCAGGTACTATTTTCTTTATTTTTGTAATGGGTATAGCGCACCCTGGATGGTTCCTTTCCAGGGTTCGTATTTTATTCTTGGTTCCCTTTTATCGCAACACTCCGAAAAATTCTTAAAAATAAAACGATTCAAATACCCCCTTTTGATTTTTGCAGTTGTTGCACTTCTCCTGTCTTTTCTCGAAACGCTTTACTGGTGGAATGAGGTGGGAGCCCCAACTGGAAAAACGATTTCGTGGGATCATTTGACTGTTCGTTTATTTTCAATACTGGTTGTATGCTGGTTTCTTTTACGAGATACAAAAACATCTAAGTTTTATACATGGTTGGACAATCTTGGAATGAATTCTATGACCATTTTCCTTCTATTTGATTTTTTTCAACAACTTGTGATGATTGTCGCATGGCATTTCCCAAGTCTTATACTCGGACAACAGGAAAATATTGATATTACTCCTCCATACATGGTCAACCCTACCTGGATTATCATTTATTTTGTAATAGGTCTCTTCGGTCCTCTAGTATTTGCATTAATAATTCAACATGTAATGGGTAAAGAATTAAAACAGCGATTATTTGGCTGATAGAATTAAATATTTTTGGTATATAATTTTTTTCATTTATCTATTAAATTCCTTATAAATAGATCACTAAGTCAGTGTAAGTTGAAAGTGTAATAGAAAATTATGGGATAAATGTTTAAATGAAGAGAAATTATCAATATTGATCAATGTTGAAAAATAGTTAAGGGATTAATTGATAAAAATAATAGAGAACTGTTCAATAGCTGATTTGATATATTTTTGAAAAACGAATTAATTATTAAAGTAGTATGAGATTCTTCTTTTTTTATTGGTATCAATTCCATTAAGCAGGTTAATAGCTTTTTTTATGCAATTATTAAGTTACAGCGATATGGTTTATTTTTTAACGTTCCGCGCCGATACCTTTTTCCGTAATTAATGCATTATAAAAACCACCCATCCAATACCAACTGGAAATGATCAGAGGTAAGCTAATAACTAGAGTTATGAGTTTACCTCCAGGAGTCTGGTAGCAAAGGTGTCTTATAATAATACGCCCGATCTTAAAAATACTAAGGAGTGGTAAACCTATAAAAAAGGCGATTTTTTTGAGGAGAGAGATCGAGGTCTGATAGCGAATATAATATGTATTTTGTCCGCTGATATATATTTTTTTCAACACTTTAGAAAGAGGCGTATTTTGTGTTTGAAAAGCCAGAACATCCGGGCAAAAATATAAATGGTATCCATGCTTCCGTAATCTTTCGGTTAATTCTGTATCCTGCATCCTCGGTATATCTTTAAATCCCCCCTCCTTAATAAAAACATCTTTATCAAAAAGCAAAAGCGCAGAACTTAAATTTTTCCTTTCACATGCAGGCCGGCCTTTTTGCGATTCATGATTGAAGAAATAATGTTCAAGATAGGATGCTAAGTTATTATTAACATTAGCATTAAGCTCTAAAGCTCCTCCGTAAATTTGTTTGCCACTTTTAAAGTGATTCCATGCGGCCTGTAAAGAACTTGGCGCAAGCAATACATCAGCATCAACAAAAACAAGCAGTTTCCCCCGGGCTTCCCAGGCACCGATATTTCTTCCTTCTCCGGGGTTAAACCGATTGTGTCTGTACACATAGCGTAGGTTTGGAAAAAATTGGTTTATATGATGAACAATTTTTTTTACTTTGTAGTGTTCTGAGCAATCAACTACGATAATTTCGTACATTATGCTAATCTTTTGCTGAACAAGATGTTGTAGGGTTTTTTCAATAGAGTCCTGTGTGTTATAAGAAGGAATTACAACAGAAATTTCCATATCAGCCAGCCTTAAAAATGATAATTATTATGATTGCATTCAGGTATATATGAGTCAACAAAAAAGTCGTAAGTTAAAAGGGAGTGAGACTGATAGGGTGAATCTCGATATGGTGGAACTCTGACAGGAAATTATTAATATTACTAAATATTGTTGACTTAATTGACCTTTTTTATTTGATAAATATGTGATAATAATAAAAGGGACTAAGATAAATGATTTATGAATAATATAATGAAAGCCGTTTATATCACTGGAATCAAATTTCATAATATTACAAAGCAGGAATTTAAGAGTTTTATAAATAATCTTGCTGAGAATTCTGATAAAAATAATATTATTGTGACGCCTAATGTTGATTTTGTTGTTCGAGCAGATAATGATAATATGTTTAAAGATATTATAAATAGTGCTGATTTCTCAGTTTGTGATAGTTCAATTATTTATTATTGTAGTAAGCTATTGAGTCAAAGTAGTTTAAGAGATAAAATCACTGGATTTGATGCAATGACGGCATTACTACAAATCGCAAACAAAAGAAAAGAGAAAATTTTTTTACTTGGCTCAACAGATGATACAGTGAAATTAGCCGTGAATAATATTAAGCTGACGTATCCTGATCTTGATGTTTCAGGTTTTAGGAATGGCTTTTTTAATATTGAAAAAGATACACCGGGCATTATAAAATGCATAAACGACTCAGGTGCTAAATATTTATTTATTGGGATGGGTTCCCCAAGACAGGAAAAGTGGGTTTATGAAAATAAAGATAAATTGATAACAAAATTTATCATTTCCGTGGGGGGGCTTTTTGATATTTATTCTGGAAGAATAAAACGGGCGCCATTATTTTTTCAAAAAATTGGAATGGAATGGTTCTGGAGATTTTTAAATGATCCCCGAAGATTGTTTAAAAGGTATTTTATAGAAGATATGAAATTTTTTTATCTCCTATTTAAACAAGTTTTACATAAAGAAAAAAAACTATGAAAAAAATTTTATTTGTTTTTGGTACCCGCCCTGAAGCTATAAAAATGGCTCCGCTGGTAAAAAAATTTCAAAAAAATAGTCAGATCTTTGAGACAAAAATTTGTGTAACAGCGCAGCATCGCGAGATGCTGGATCAGGTTCTTGATTTTTTTAAAATTGAACCTCACTATGATCTGGATATTATGAAGCCCGGACAATCTCTTTTTGATGTAACCATTAATTCCCTAAAAGGGCTCCAATCCGTGTTGGAAGATTTTAATCCGGATTTGATTTTCGTCCAGGGAGATACAACAACTGTTTTAACAGGAGCAATCGCGGGCTTCTATTCCAGAATTAATGTTGCTCATTTAGAAGCAGGGCTAAGAAGCGGAGATAAGAATTCTCCTTTTCCTGAAGAAGTCAACAGGATATTGGCTGGACATATCTCTTCATTTCATTTTGCACCAACTGAAAGAGCAGTAAATAACCTGAAGAAAGAGGGAATAACTAAAAATGTATGGAATGTCGGGAACACCGTAATAGACGCGTTATTTTTAGGACTTGATATAATAAATGAGGGAGGCGAGGATAAATATGAATCTTACTTTAGCTTTATAGATTTTTCAGAAAGAATAATTCTTGTTACCGGGCATAGGCGTGAAAGTTTTGGCGAACCTTTTATGAATATGTGCTCCGCTCTAAAAGAAATTGCAGAAAAGCACAAGAATGTTGAGATAGTCTACCCTGTTCATTTAAATCCTAATGTCAGAGAACCGGTAAATAAAATATTAAAAGGCGTAAAAAGAATTCATCTTATTGAACCTCTTTCTTATCCATATCTTATTTGGTTAATGAATAAATCCTATTTAGTTTTGACTGATTCCGGTGGAATTCAGGAAGAGGCTCCTTCGTTGGGCAAACCTGTTCTGGTAATGCGAGATGTAACAGAACGCACTGAAGGCATAGATGCAGGAACTGCTTTACTGGTGGGTACCAATAAAGAAAAAATAATTACTGAAACAAATAAACTTTTAAATAATTCTGATTATTATGAGGGGATGTCAAAGGCTGTTAATCCTTATGGTGATGGGAATACATCTAAAAGGATAGTAGATATATTGGCTGAAAATCTATAATCCAATTAATAATAAAAGGGATCTGATTGTTTAGAATAATATTTACATCTGATTATGAAATTCATGGTAATGGTGAAGGTTCACCCATGGATTTAATTGTCGAGCCAACGTCGCGTATGATGGACTTATTTGATAAATATAGTGCAAAACTTACTGTTATGGCAGATTATGCTGAAATATTTAAATTTAAGGAATATTATGATAAAACAGGCTCAGACGATTTTTATTATAAGCCTATTCTTGAACAACTAAAATATGCTGTAAGTAACGGACATGATATCCAATTGCATGTTCATCCTTCATATTTTAAAGCAAATTATAAGAATGGCAGCTGGGATCAGAATTATGATGAGTATGACTTGTCACAATTAGATCAAAAGAGATTAAATGATGTTATAAAAACTGGAAAATCATTTTTAGAATCTGAATTAAAACCGATGAAATCAGATTATAACTGTTTTGTCTTCCGTGCTGCTAACTGGTCAATGCAGCCATCATTCAATATTGTTAAAGCTCTTGTTGATAATAATATTTTTATTGATACATCTGTTTTTAAATATGGATGGCGCGATGAACTTGTTAAGTTTGATTACTCAGAAGCCCACAGCGACCTGATTCCGTGGCCTGTTGATGTAAATGATATCTGCAAAAAAGACCTCAATGGGAAGCTTTTTGAAATTCCAATTTATTGTGAAAACATGCCAATAACCACATTTATAACCATTAATCGCATATACCGTGTTATTTTAGGGCAATTGCATAATTTAGAGAAAAGAAGCTCTGATCCTTCTCCAGAAGAGAAAAAAACGAAGATCGAACGTATTAAATCATTAATTTATAAAATAAACTTTGTATTCAGAAAGCATGCCTGGAAAATGGACTTTAATCAGTGTACCGGGAAACAATTAATAAAAGGCCTTAAACGGGCAGAAGCAAAATATAAACAAGTAAATGTAGACTTGCCATTTGTACTAATTGGTCATTCAAAACTTTTTTCAAAGAGGAATGAAAAGACACTGCAACCATTTTTAGAATTTGTTAGTCAAAATTCAGATCGTTTTGTTTTTAGTACATTTAAAGATATTAATTTAGAAAAATATAGATATAACATATAAAAATTATCATTTCATTTAAAAAAGATGTTAATAATAAATTTTTTCGGCAGTAATGGCTATTAACCATACAATGATTATAGGCTTTCCTATCCTTTGTATGGGTGTAATGGAAAACAAGCCCTTCCATTTTTTTTGTAGTGGTCCTTTTTTATCAGTGGGGCATTGATTGATAATATTTTTAAGAATTAAGAGGATTGTTTAGTTTATATAATTTCTTGTTTTTATAATCTACCAACCATTTTTTTCCAAGATCTTCATCGAATTTTTTTGAGAGATTGGTACTAAAACCATTCCCATGTGTAAGAGTTAATTCTCCAAAATAAATATTCCCTTCTAAGCAATAAAAATCTACCCTGATATAATCAAAATCCCTCAGAAATTTTTTTGCTAAATGTTTCATTTTTTTAATTATGGTTATTTCATTTTTTATTTCAAGAATTTCATTTGATTTTTGACCAGTTATTTCATTTAAATCATCATCAAACCAGAAAAATTTTTTATCACTTTGTGATAATGACGTTTTAATTATTATTTCTAATATACATACATTCGGGCGAAAACAGTGTATTTTATAATCTTTTGGAATTTTTTCCTTTTCAGTTGTCAGTAATTTTTCAACAAAAATGCATGGTTTAATTTTATCATAGAATAATTGATCAGTGTCAATACCAAATCTTTGACAGACTGCGTAGTTCATCTTGTTAATAAGATTCTTAATATTTATTTCTTTTTTATTAAATACTATTTCCATAAAATCTGGACCACTTGCATGGTTTGTCTTAATTACAAACTGATCAGGTAATTTTATTATATCTTGAAACGATACTTTATCATATCTTCTGTATACAGGTATTAAGTACTTATCGCCAAGTATTTCTTTAACATAATTTCTTACTAGAAGCTTATCTGATATCATATACATAAAGTTGAAATTACCATATATCATCCGAAAAAGTATTTTTTCATTAAAGGTTTTTGGTTGATATAAATTAAGTTCATATCCATGAACACGCTGGAATTTTTCCTTTAATAATTGAATGTGTTTTTTTTTATGAAAATAACAAGCATAATAAAAATGTATAAATCTTTTTAAATTATGTAACCTCATAGTAGCTTTCCATCTGAAAATTAAACAACAAGTAATTTGAGAGTATAATATGAAAAATTATTTTAGAGTCAAGTATAATCTACGTCGGCTACCGCTGGGATATTGAGGTTGGGTATCTGTATCTTAAAGATCGATTAGAAATGGGGCATTACCAAATGAGAAGATTAAAGGCGATAAAGAAATATTGCGCTTTGGTTATAATTGCATATGGATGACTCGAAATTTTAAGAGTCTCGAATAATGAGAAAAGCATTAGCGAATCAAGAAAAATATTTTCTATTATGAAGAAATGATCATATGTTGATCAAATTCTTGAAATGAATAGGAGTGGTGTCTCTAAAAGGGATATCTACAGAAAATTGAAATTGGTGGCATAACTATGCTTAAATTTCGCCTAAGTCGAGTTAATTTTTAAAAATTTCTTTTATCTTTTCGGATAATTTATTTGCCCAAACTGCCCAGTTTAATCTGAGTTCGTATTCTTGCCGAGAATTAAATCGTAGCATCTTATATTTTTCAGCATTATTATGATATAATAATATTTTATTGATATAATCTTCTGGAATTAAACTGTCAACTAATTCACCATTATATCCTGGTTTGACATAATCAGAAAGGCCTCCTGTATTATGAGCGATAACAGGTAATCCAAAGGCATTAGCCTCAATTCCTGCAATTCCATTACACTCTGCAATGCTTGGGAAAAGTAAAAAATGAGATTCTTGATATAATTCTTTTAGTTTGATTAAATCTCTATTTTTTGTTTTATCGAGAAATGTGTAAATATTAACAATAGATTTATCATATTTTACAGGAGGAAGCATTCCACAAATTGTTAATTTTGATTTGACACGATGCTTATTTAAAGTATTTACGATCTCCAATCCTATGTCTCCACCCTTCCTATCCCATTCGCGGCCAACCATCAGTAAATTTATGATGCCGTCCATTTTATAAAAAGACAATGATTTATTATCAGGGATGCATTCGAAATTTGGTCCTGAATGAATAATACAAACCTTTTTAGTGTCAATTTTATAATGATCAATTACCGAATTAAATGCCCAAGTGTTTGATAATACTATTAAATTTGCTTTTTTTAAAGCTAGCTTTTCAATATTGTCCCTTTGTAAATATATATCACTATTCTCCGGTTGTTTCGGAAAATAATATCCATTCATTAACTGAAATGTTGCATCCGAAAGATAAATTACTGGTTGATTGATTTCTAAATATGGTATTAGTAATGAACCCATTGGTGCAAATAAAAGATCGAACTCAATATTTTTAAGGCTTTTATTAATTGATATTGCAGCTGATTGAACCTTTTCATTGAAATTTTTATCTGCAGGTTTTTTTAGCTTACCTAAAAAATACTCAGGTGACCATTTCTTTATTGGTTTTGGATAAATTAGAGGAATTACATCCCCGACATAATGTTGAAGTGCTTTTGCCATTGAATAATGTGATAATCCTTCTGTGGGTGATTCAATATTTCTAGTAGTTAAGAATAATATCTTTAATTTTTTCATAATAAACTCTTCAGTATTATATTTAAAAGCATATTACAGTTGCAGGAACACCTGCAACTGTAACCCCATCCTGAACATCTCTCGTAACAACCGCATTTGCACCAATCTGAACATTATTACCTATTTCCAACGGCCCAAGCAGTTTCGCTCCTGCACCGATATCTACGTGGTAACCTAACTTTACAGCTCCAGCAAGCGTAACCTGCTGGAAGATTAAACAGTTTACCCCGATTGTTGAATCTGGATGTATTACAATTCCATTCGGGTGAGGGATCAACAATCCACCACCCAGATTGCATGACAGATCAATTTCCGCGCCAGTTACGATACTCCAGAATCTATGGCGCAAAACGCATAGTTTTTTTCTGATTATTGTTACCGGGTTTTTTGATGCCGGGATTTTTTGATAATCTCTGATGGTCAGTAATAATTTTCTTCCCGGGTCCCAGAATCTTCTCGGCTTTTCTCGCGTCCAGTCTGGTTTAGACCAGTCCATATTTTTATTCATTATTAAATTTTACCTTAATAGTTTATTTTTATGAATTGTATGTAAATATCAATTAGGGGAATATCCGTATATTTTTATATGAGTTGTTTATTGTTATATTTATACTTTGAATAGCAAATTACACTCCTGAATTTGAGAGTTTATCATACTTAAAATTATCTGAAACTGTTATCAGCGCACCCGCAGTTAAAAAATAGACAGGATTTATCATTCCGTTCATGAGAGAATCTATAGCAAAAAAGATTACAATAATACTGAGAACAATAGCGTCAACTGAATCGATTGAAGATTTCATTATTTTCCACGGTCCCAGAAGTAAAACGGTATAGATGCTTACAAGGCCAATATATCCTTTAAGACTGAATACGACTAGATACAGTGAATCTATCATTTGTACCGCAGGCTCTCCAGTGAATGGATCCATTGGCCAGGCTCTATTAGCCCACCCCCATCCCCAAAGAGGACTCTCTAATGCCCTTCTGCCGAATAGTTCTTCCTGAAACAAACGCACTGCAAGTGATTCAATTCTATGGGCATCAAATATTGTTGATAAATAGTATAATATTGTTTCAGACGGTAATATGGCTGTTATCCTTAAAATAATATATATTGGAATAGCTAAAATTATTAATTTAAAAATTATTTTTGATTTTCTTTTTATATAAAAATAGTAGCCAACTGTTCCCAGTGATAAATACACCCATCCGTTAGCGGATTTACAGAGTATTGTTGATAGTAAAAGCAGAATAACTGGAAGAGTCATCGGAATTTTTTTTATTTTTGTGATTTCTCTCGTTCCGAATAGCCAGAGTGAGACTGTATAGGTACTGGCCATCCACATGGCTACCATAAGTCCATGATTCATAAAGACAATCGGCCTGTAACCACCATACCTGATATGCTGAAACCAGCTGTGGGGGAAGAATCCGTAAACAATATTTGAAAGTTGAGGGCTCATTCTTATCTCAAAAAACACAAGTGGAATATAAATTATGCCTCCTATAATTATTCCTTTGCATAAGAGACGCAGAGTGTCTTTATCGTAAAAATAAACACGCCCTGCCATATAAAAAACTCCCCACATCAATGATATTTGGAGAACATCAGCAACTGCATTGTAAGGTCCTAAACCGTTTGCAAGAATAGAAATAAAAGGGGTTATGATGCACCATATAAATATAGGCATATCTATCATACTAGGTCTGAAAGTCTGTTCAGTTATTTTCCTAGAAAATATCATGCCACAGGCTAAAGAAATAGATATTGCTGTTATTTTATTATATTCTATCATTGGAAGATCATAGGATGTGACCGGCAAGAACAGGACCCCTCCTATAACGGAAATAAGAACGGCCTTTTGGGGGGTAAATCTTCGGAATAGAAATATGGTTAAGGGTATCCATCCCCACATCATTACTGGCACAAGAAAATTCATACATGCACCGCATCATTATAATTTATACTAACAGACAATGAAATACTCTCGGTTATTGTGGGAATGCCTGGATCGAAAAGCAGGCAGGGACATTATCCAGGATCGCATTATAATCAATCAATAAAATATTTAAATCTTTTATAAACTAATTCCGGAATCGGAAATGTCCTGTTATTTAAAATACTGCCGATAATTTTTATGTCTTTTTTTCTAAGGACCGGCAGAGAATTTTTCATCATCTGCCGTTGCAGTTTTCCTTCATCAATAATAAAGACTGTTCCGTCACTGCATTCAGAAATGGAAGAGATGTCTCTCATGTTATTTATGGATGTCGCGTCAATTAATATCACGTCATATGCTTTTTGCAGTTTGTTAATTATTGTTTTTAAATCGATTCTTTTATGAACGGTTGAAAGTTTCTGGGGAAATTTATCGGTCAGCAGTATATCAGGCCCATCATTGATTTTAGATATTAGATTCTGGCTGAGATGATGTGAAATAAACGAAGATGCGTTTTCTGAATTTTTATTGTTTGTGAGTTCGTCACTGGTTTTATGTAATTCCATGTTGTGACTTTCAGAATTATTGGTTTGCAGATTATATATTTTTTGAAAATGAGGATCATGAAAGTTCGCGTCAATTAATAAGGTTGAGTGCCCCAGTATTTGACTGAGAAAGTAGCCAAGGTTGGGTACGATATATTTATGGTTTTCATTATAGGAAGGAGATGTAATTAATGCCGACTCAAGACGCTGGGTTTTTAAGAAAATGTAAAGCTGTTCAGCAAGGTCCTCATAGTATTCGGTGTATTGAGAGAGTGGGCTTTCTTCAGTAATCAAATAGGTTTCTTTTTTATTTTTTTTAGGAATTGAACCTATACAGGCGATGCCCAAATGTGATGCTATTCCCTGTGGTGTTTTTAGTGTTTGATCAATAAAAACTCCGTAAACAAACGCGAGTCCGAAGCCCATAAAAGCGGCAAAGCACAGAGCCAGAGCAAGATATATCCTTTTCGCTTTGCCAATGGGGCGATTATCTGATATTGCCTGTTCAATTATTTTAACACTGGCGGTACCTATTGCCTGTATGTCAGGAAGAGTTTCTCCTGACAGATTTTCTGTGGTATAATTTATATTGTCTTTCAACTGTTGTACCGTCGGATGGTATTCTCCGTACCTGATCCTGATTTCAGCGAGCTGCTGCATCTGGTCAAAGATCGTGTACGACCTGCTGATAACATTTGCCGCTTCAATTGCTTCTTCTGGGGTGAATCCAGTTACATTGATTACAATAATGTCAGTACCCGGCAACAGGCTTACGGTCAATCTTGATTTAAGGCTTTTTATAGCCCCGTCTAATTTTATTTCCTCCAGCTCTCTTGGTCTATATTTGCGTAATTCTTTTTTTATTTTTTCAGCTCTGTATTGAATTAATAATTTTTTTAATTTTGAACTATAGTGTGCCTCATAGTCAAGAGGTCGGTTCGGTAAATTAAGGGCGATTGCCGCCCGTTTGAGGACCGGATATGATTGCACGATTTCAGCCTGTGTTGAACGGATCGCGTAAGAGCCGATAGGAACATAGGTTTCTGCCGCAGTTACACTCTGTCCGCGTATCAGCATTTTTACATTCGCATCATAAATCGGTGTTTTGAATTGTAATCCAATAAATGCAAAAAGGGTGATTGTAAAAAAGGTAATGATAATTATTAATTTGTATCTGAAGACAATATCAATAATACCTTTGATTGTAAATTCCAGTGGGCTTGTTTTATTTTCCATTGTATTTTTTATGTTACCCGGTACTTGTTGATTTATTATACGATTTTTTAAAATTTAAAAGATATATAGTATTTAATTTCAATCATTTTTTATTAATAATAAATAGTTGTTTAATCATATATAAATGTTATTTTATTTTTTCCCTCTATCCTCTCATCTCCCCTGCGCGCCCACAACAACCAGTGCTGTCCTGAACAGTATTGAAAAATCAAGGGGTAATGACCAGTTGTCGATGTACTCCAGGTCAAGCTGCATCCACTGGTGAAAGGAAAGCTCGTTGCGCCTGGGCGCGACCTGCCACAGGCACGTGAGCCCGGGCTTCATGGATAGCCGGCGGCGCTGCCACACGTCGTACTGTATTACCTCAGAGGGCAGGGGCGGCCGTGGCCCTACCAGGCTCATCTGCCCTTTGAGTATATTGAAAAGCTGGGGCAGCTCATCAAGGCTTGTCTTGCGCAGAATGGTGCCGATGACCGGGATTATGCGCGGGTCTTTCTTGATCTTGAACGCGGGCCCGCTTGCCTCGTTGAGGTGCTTGAGCTGTTCAAGCAGGTCCTCCGCATCGGGAACCATGGTCCTGAACTTGTAGAGCTTGAATTTTCTACCGTTCAGGCCGACCCGCTCCTGGCTGAAGAGCACCGGGCCCTTTGATGAAAACAGTTTTATCATGATCGCTATGGCGGCGAAGAACGGCAGCAGCAGAAAACACAGTATCAGCGCTGTCGCGTAGTCGATGACACTCTTGATCATCAGGTCGCGCTGCTTCGAGGTCACGGCTGAGAGGATCATGGTCGGTATGCCGTGGAAATCGTCAAAGAACATTTGTGCGATGCCCGGCTGGTACAGCACTGAGTAGATGTGCCAGTCAGGGAAGATGCGCACCTTGATGCCGATGACCTCAATGAGGAGCATGTACACGTTCACTGAGTCGATGTTCTTCAGCGGCATGGCGAAGATCACTTCATCGACCACGCGCGATAGGATGATGTCCTTGAGGTCCTGCATGGTGCCGATGACCTTGATTCCATCACGAACTTCTTTGCCCACGTCGTGCTTTTCCGTGTCAAGGCACCCGATTATGTTGTACCCTTTCTTTGACGCGTTGATAAGGCCGATCGCCCCTGCTGCCCGCTTTTTACTGCCGATGATCAGCACATTGTATATGTTCAGTTCGCTTTTTGAGTAGCGGTGCAGAAGGGTCAGGATGATCCTCTTGCCGATGAAGAGGAGTGTCACGTCAAGAATGAAAAAAATGCCGAGCTGCAGCCTGCTCACTTCTTTTATGTTGGTAAAATACAGGCACGCGAGAAGAACGATCATGCCGATAGCGGCAATTTTCATCACGTCCGTGCACAGGTTTTTGAATGTTTTTTGTACAAAAAACGAGTATACGTTTAATAAATACGTGACCAGGAACCAGATGATGACCACCATGAGAAGTACTATGTAATAATTGGGCGTGACATCGACTCCACCGTATTTTCCGGGAAGATTCACTTTGATGAAGTAGGACCCAATAAAGGCGCACATGGTGAAGCCCAGGTCATGGAGAGTGTGCATCCATTTGATGAGCAGCCGTTTTCTTCTTTCTTCGAGTATAAGTGTGTTATTTCCTAGGGGTGCCATAGTATTGTCGGGAAAGCTGTAATGATTACGTACATATGTTTTTGCCGTGACATCTAAGGGAGAATTTTTATTAATGCAAATCCTTTTTTCAGGGTAGTAGAATTTTTTTATATGTACAGCATAATATCCGTCCAGCAAGACTGTTATGCTTTATTACCGTAATAAAGCCGGATTATGTCTTAAAGCGTGTGAAAACGCATCGTGAAACTCAATGGGGATGATTATTTGACCGATATTATGGTATAGTCATGTGAAAAAGATCTGCCACGGAGGCACAGAGGACACAGAGAAGATAATATATTAATTCTCTGTGCTCTCTGAGTCTCTGTGGCTATATTAAAAAAGGATTGCCACAGCCTTTTGTCAAAGGCCTCGCAATGACAGCGAGAGAGTATTTCGATTAGAGTTAATACAGGTGTAAGAACAGGGGATATGGGGATAAAGAGGGGATAGGGAGATGAAGAGAAATGAGGGTTGAAGAGAGATAGCCGGATCTTTATCCCCCCGATCTCCTCTCCATCCCCCCATCACCGTTTTTTACATATGCTTGACTCTGTGTCCTCTGTGCCTCTGTGGCTATCTTAATATACGATGAATAAAGGATTGCCACGTCGG
>ERZ795057.499-NODE-499-length-41108-cov-9.329988_pt1 | contig 41108 bp, 51 predicted proteins | sample MGYA00375141_ERZ795057 | MGnify/ENA primary metagenome ERZ795057 (study PRJEB30186, sample SAMN05720163) | activated sludge metagenome | isolation source: Anaerobic digester | place: Hong Kong | collected 2015-01-26 ...
GGAAAACGCCGTAAAAATCTGAACCCGTATGTGAATGTAAAAGTGCAGGATAAATTTCAGGCAAGCCCGGATCAGGGTAAGCTGTAACTTCGGAAAAAGCCGGAAAATCTCCGGGCACTCACTGCCAGTTATTGATTTTGAATAAACTGCTTCAGTTCACAATACAACCTCTGCACCGGCAGGCCCATTACATTAAAATAAGAACCTTCTATTCTTTCAACGCCGATGTAACCGATCCACTCCTGAATACCATAAGCGCCGGCCTTATCGAGCGGTTTATAGTGTTTGACATAATAGTCAATTTCATCGGGCTCCAGCCGCCTGAAGAATACCTCCGTATTAACAAAGAAGGAATGCATCCGATCGCGGGTTCTCAGGCATACTCCGGTAGCAACCGTATGTCGTTTCCCTGATAATTTCCCAAGCATGATCCTGGCATCCTGCTCATCCAGTGGCTTACCGATACACACCCCGTCAAGCCATACAATGGTATCGGCAGCAATAAGTAAAGCATTGGCCGGCAATGCATACATATCAAAAGCCAGCGCCTTTTCCCTGCTTACATGAAGGGCAATCTGTTCACAAACAAGATTTTCAGGGTAGTTTTCCGCTGTTTCAATCACCAGCACCTCGAAATTAAGCCCTGTCTCTGAGAGCAAAAATTTTCTGCGTGGTGACCGGGAGGCCAGGATAAAGTGAAAACCGGAATTATTGAGATCAATCATGGATATATTTCAGAATTCAATACAACATTGGCCCGGTTGAAAAAGCCTGACAGAACCCGGGCAGAATTAAAGGGCCACCGACAATGGCTGCAAACCAAGTATTCCGGCAAGCATCAGCAATTTCAAGAGCTTGCTGATCAGATGAAAATCTGCTTTATCAGCCGCCATCGCAATCCGGTAACAGATAAACAACAAAGGAATAAACACTACTGCAGAAAAATAAAGGGCCGGCAGCACCATTCCGGAGGAGATCAGCTTTATAACAGCAATGATGATCAGCGCCCCTGTTATAGATCCCGCTATGAAAGTCACCAGCTTCGCGGTTCTTATACCGTGCACCACCGGTAGTGTACGACAGCCGGTCTGCTGATCCCCGTGTACATCTTCCATATCTTTTACAATTTCACGCATCAGACTGATCAGGAAGGCGAAAAGCGCATAAACAAAGAAAAAACGGCTGATCATCTTCATATTTCCATAAAGGGCGATGAACTGCTCCGGTTGCTGCCTCAGCATATAAAACTCAAACAGCCATACCACCAGAACGACCATGGCCGACATAAATGCCACAGCAAGATTCCCCCATAAGACTGTTCTTTTGTATCTTACCGAATAGAGCCATAAAAGAACCATGATCATTATAAAAACAAATGCCAGTTTTATCGAACCTGCCTTCCAGGCCAGAAATACACTGCCGAGTAATGCAATGACATTCATTGCAATATGATAAACGATGGCTTTCCTTCTATGAATCTTCTTACCAAGCACTACTGTATCCGGATGATTAATCACATCCGTCCTGATATCAAAATAATCATTGATGATATATCCTGCCGCTGCGATCAGCACAGTTGTAAAAATCAGTACGGCAAACAGAAAATTATCCATTGCCGGTGAAAATCCGGAAGCAGCGTAAACACGGCCGACAATTGCATAACGCAGCAAAATCTGGGTCAGTACAACTACAATCAGGTTGGGCCAGCGGATCAGCCGGATAAAAGGCAGAGCCCCCATATTTGTAAAGATTTTCATTTACAAAGGATTATTTACCAATGAAACGCATTCCCGTTCATCCACTTTCCCTGAATTTTCATCACCTGTTCAATGACATCCCTTACACAGCCCTCTCCTCCATTAAAGTGTGAGATATAACGGCTGATCTTTCTGATTTCCTCTGCGGCATCAGCCGGGCAAACCGGCATGCCAACCCTGAGCATTACCTGATAGTCGGGAATATCATCTCCCATATACAATACCTCATTTGGCGATACTCCTATGTCTTGGATATAATCTTCAAAAACCTTGATTTTATTCTCTACCCCAAGAAAAACATCCGTGAGTTTCAGCGCGTTGCAACGATGGCGCATTGATTCCGAATATCCGCCCGAAATCACGGCCACCCTGTAACCACTCTTGATGGCCAGCTGCAGCGCGTAACCATCCTTTACATGTCCGGTCCTCAGCTGATCACCTGAGTTGGTAATCAACACCACGCCATTGGTCAGTACCCCGTCGTAATCAAAAATAAAAGTGGTGATCCCTGTGAGATCTTCCTTGTAATTTGTCATAAAATATCCGATGATTTTTTTATCTGTTCAAATTGTTCAATACTCTCACTGAGTATCTTATAAATTTTCTGAAACGAAGGCTGCCCGTCAAGCAACTGAAGATGCCGTTGCATCGTCAACAGATCACCTCTTACCGCCGGCCCTGTCTGTAACAGCAATGGATCCGTATCGCCCAGTCTCATGGCTGTTTCCCTGATCAAAGGCAGCAATATATCCTCCTCAATACCCGACTGTTTCAATATACGGGAGGCTATGACATACAGATGGTTAGGAAAATTACACACAAACACTGCAGACAGATGTAACAATGCCCGGCGTTCAGAATCAATTACACGCACGTCACCGGATATCGCTGCAGCCACCTGCCTTAATAATGTCTCTGTTTCAGGTGAATTTGCCTCAATACAAACGGGCACTTTTCTGATTTCAGGGGCACTGAACCTGCTGAATGTCTGGAGCGGATAAAACACTCCTGCTTTGCTGAAGTGCTGAGAAATGGCTGAAAGGGGGCAGGTTCCCGAAGTATGGGCGACGATCCCGCTAAAGCGGCCTGCCTTTTTAAGTTCAGTAGCAAACTCACCGATAGACTGATCGGGAATTGCCAATATGAGCAGATCGGTGGTATTATCAAGGGTACACGGATCGGTTGATGCTATGGCACCGGTTATTCCGGCCAATGACTGCGCATGCGATGCAGTATGGCTGATGATATGCCGGATGCGAAAGCCTGCACCAAGCAGCGCCGGAGCCAGGTGGATTGCCACGTTTCCGGCTCCGGCGAATGAAATATTTCTGATCCTTTCTGCTGTCATCGCGGCGTAAAGATACAAAAACCGCAGACAGTTCCGGCAACACTATTCCGCTGCATTCCTGGCCTTGACAGCCCTTTTCCAGATACCCACCGTGATTCCGGCAAACATAATGACAGCGCCAGTCCAAAGAATGAATATCCAGGGAAAATGCAGAATCTTCACAACCACAAACTCGGGCTTCTTCTCAAATATCCCCACATTGATGGTCCTTGCCATTTCCGAAACCTTATCGAATCTCAGTTTTATTCCGGAACCCGGAATCTCAACAACCCCGCTCTCAGCAGTATTGCCATCCACTGTATAGACGAGCGGGTAGGTCTGTTCCCTGTCCAGGCTGTCTTTTGCCTTCAGCAGGGCCATGATTGAAATCTGCTCGGCATCCGTACTCATATTACTGATATACAAGGAGTCGAATATCACAGGAACCCTCCCCGCCTCCAGCGTGTCGCCAAGGGTAAAATCAACACTACCCGAATAAACATAACCATCCGGCATGCGCTTGGCCCTGTCTTCAGCAAATGTTATATACATGTATATATCACCACTCAGCATATTCCGCGTATCGGGATTATGCACATTGCCCATCATTTCATTATACTTAACGGAGGGGTGCAGGGAAAACCTGTGATACAACTCACCATCCTTTCCTTCTTCGAGAAAATCAATCCGGTAAAAAGTTTCATCCCGTTTTTCCTCAATTCCTGAATAGCTGACCTGGTATCTGCCCAGCGATTTCTGCTCACCTTTGAACAGCATCATATTATCACCTCCTCCTGGCATCCCCGGAACTCCTCCGCTTGAAAGGGTTTCCGTATTGGAAAATGCAATCAGCACACCCAGCAGAAAAACCCCGAATCCAACATGGGTGATGCCTGCTGCTGAATTGCCTCTTCCGGAAGCAAACCTGAAAAGGTAAGCAACGGAAGTAAGGATGGTAAATACAATGCAGAAAAGAAACACCCCATGCACCACACTCATATCATTGTCTGCAATAAAGCCCCAGATGGCGACAATCAGCGCAAGTACAAAGGGATAAATAATATTACGCAGGAACGATTTAATGTCATTTTTCCCATAGCTCAGATATTGCCCGATACTCAGGAGGAGTGTCATCATAATGGCAAAAGGCAGTTGCCAGGTGTTGTAAAAACTGACCACGTCGGAGGGCGGAGCCATGTTCGTCCCGATAACCTTATTGATTACCGGAACCGAGGTAGTGCTGATCACCTGAAATGCCGCCAGCAACATTACTATTGCCCCATACATCATCAGGAATTCCCTGGTAAACAGTTCAGGTAAATCATTCGCCCTGATATTTTTACGGTTCCGGATTAATTGCCACAGGGGCAACAATATGAAAATAACCGTAAACAGGATCAGTTGCACACTCCGGCCGTCGTCGCCGAAAGCGTGAACTGATGTTTCGCCAAGCACGCCCGACCGGGTCAGGTAACTGGCGTAAACTACCATAATAAAACCGAGGAAAGTAAAAATATAAGTACCATAATAATACTTGTCCCGCTTATAGGTTAGCAGCATATAATGCAATGCGGCAACCAGGACCATCCAGGGCACCAGTGAGGCATTTTCCACCGGGTCCCAGGCCCAGAATCCACCGAAGGTCAGCGACTGATATGCCCACGCTCCGCCGAGCAAGAGGCCGGTACCGAGCAAGCCAACGGACAGAAGCATCCACGGCAATACCGGTTTCAGCCAGTAGCGCTTATCCCCCTGAACCAGGGAAGCGAAAGCAAAAGCATAGGGGAAAATCGCGGTGGCATATCCCATAAAAAGCATGGGAGGATGAATAACCATCCAGGGATTTTCGAGCAGGGGGTTCAGGCCATTCCCATCTCTGATAAAACTCAGATAATCCGGATTTTTAAAAAAATCATTACTCATATTCTCAGGCACTTCCCTCAAAAGGAGAAAAGGATCACTCCCTATGGAAATTCCGAAGAAATTCAGGCCCAGCACCATGGTCACCAGAATCAGCTGGGCAAGCACGACAACCGACATAACCCCGCTTTCCAGTTTACGGGCCGTGAGCATAGCCCCGATTCCATAAAGCCCGATAAACAATGCCCATAGCAGGAAGCTGCCCTCCTGTCCGGCCCAGAAGCTGGAAATTATATACTTGCCGGGCATCAGCGAAGAGGAATGCTTGAAGGCATAGGCATATTCAAAATAGTGATTGACAATGATGTAAAACAACGCAGCACTTATCCCGACTATTGAGAAAGTCTGTATCAGGTAAAACAGCCTGCCAAAGTTGCGTTGCTTCAGATCAGCCAGTGAGCCTGATTTAAGAGACCGGAAATAAAAGAACAGTGAAAAAATACCGGCAATGAGCGAAAGATAAATCAAACCCCTGCCGATAATGGCTGGCGCAAGGTGTTCGCCAATATATGCAATTTCATTCATAAGTAGATATTTATCAATGATTAAGCAAAAAAAGCAGCGGTCTTTCCGCTGTCAAAAGAAAACATGTAAAATGAAGCACTAAAATACAATACTTTCCTTTGTTTTTCAGAAAGAAAAAATCATCTTTGTACAGTATGATTGATTTCAAGTTTCAGGTCTCTATTATCAGTCACATGCTCAGGCAACGTATATGCAAACTGAAGTCAGGATTGTAAACAGCAGAAAACTACTGTCTGTTTTTATAAATCTTCCTGCCCGCATACATAAAGGGCACAAAAACTGGTTACCACCCATCTATCATGACGAATGGCTTTTTTTCGATCCCCGCAGGAACAAGGCCTTCAACTATTGCGACACCATACTGGCACTCGCTTTCAGCCAGGGCGTTGCCGTGGGGCGCATCATGGGCATCATTCATCATCCTTATAATGAACTCAAAGGGGAAAAATCGGCCCGCTTCAGCCATTTTGATTGCACTGACAATCCTGATGCAGTTTCAGCCCTGCTGAAATTCATTGAAAACTGGGCAAAAGAAAAAGGAATGAATCAGGTGACAGGCCCCTACGGATTTTCAGACAAAGATCCGCAAGGCTTCCTGTTTGAAGGATATGATGATATCCCCTTGATTGACACCTCATGCAACCTTCCCTACATGGTTGATTATACCGTGAATAATGGCTATTCGAAACTGGTAGACTGTCTTACCTACCGGTTCGACATCGATTTTATGATGCCAGACATCTATCAGCGCGTTCAACAGCGCCTGATGAACACACACAGGTACACCATTCTTGAGTTTAAGAATAAGCGCGCGCTTAAACCTCACATCGTACCGGTACTCAGGCTGGTAAACGAAACCTACCGCAACCTTTACGGGTTTTATCCCATGGAAGAAACCGAAATGCATGACCTTGCCAGAAGGTATATGCCGGTGCTTGATCCGCGATTTGTAAAAATCATTATGCTGGATCAGGAACTGGTTGGATTTGTGGTGGGGCTGTCAAATATGTCAGAAGGAATCATGCGTGCCAAAGGAAAACTATTCCCGTTTGGCTGGTACTTCATTTTACAATCCCTGAATAATTCAACACAGCTTGATCTGATGCTGGGGGCAGTCAAACCGGGGCACCAGGGGCTGGGACTGGAAATCAGCATGGGATTGCGTTTGCTGGAATCAGCCAGGACAGCAGGAATCAGGACCATAGAGACCCACCTGATATTGGAATCGAATCAGCGCATGCGGGCGGTGATTGAACGCATCAATGCCCCGGTTGTAAAACGATTCAGGGTATTCACAAAAAAAATCCCCGGAAATTGAATATTCCCGGGGTAAATATTATAATAATAAACCGCTATTTCGCGTATTTGAATTCTTTACCCAGATAGCGGGCTGAAGTCCCCAGAATCTCTTCAATCCGGAGAAGTTGGTTGTACTTGGCAATCCGGTCGGTACGGCTGGCCGATCCTGTTTTGATCAGTCCGGTATTTAGTGCTACTGCCAGGTCGGCAATGGTAGTATCTTCGGTTTCGCCGGAACGGTGACTCATCACGGCGGTGTACCCATTGCGGTATGCAAGGTTAACAGCGTCGATGGTTTCGGTAAGGCTGCCAATCTGGTTTACTTTCACCAGAATGCTGTTGGCCACACCCCGGTCAATTCCCATCTGAAGCCTTTTCGAGTTGGTAACAAACAAATCATCACCCACCAGCTGAATCTTTTTACCCATCACATCGGTCATCAGTTTCCAGCCATCCCAGTCATCTTCGGCCATACCGTCTTCAATAGAGATAATGGGATATTTATCAACCCAATTTTTCCAGTAATCCACCATTTGGGCAGGGGTTAGTTTATCCCCTGTTGATTTTTTCAGATGGTATACCTTTTCATCTTCGAGCCAGTATTCAGACGATGCCGGATCAAGGGCAAGGAACACATCCACACCTGGTTTATAGCCGGCCTTTTCAATGGCCTGAAGGATGACGGTTACAGCTTCCTCGTTCGATTTAAGATTGGGCGCAAATCCGCCTTCGTCACCAACATTGGTTGAATAGCCAGCGTTTTTAAGCACGGATTTAAGATTATGAAAAACCTCGGCACCCATACGGAGGGCTTCGGTGAAATTTGGCGCACCAACAGGCATAATCATAAATTCCTGGAAATCTATGGCATTATCGGCATGCGAACCGCCGTTGATAATGTTCATCATGGGGATTGGCAGGGTATTGGCATTTACACCGCCCACATAACGGAAAAGGAATTGGTTCGATTCCTGTGCTGCTGCATTGGCCACGGCCAGCGAAACTCCGAGAATCGCGTTTGCACCGAGGTTGCCTTTGTTGGGGGTCCCATCAATCTCAATCATGCGATGGTCAATCTCATTCTGTTCCGAGACCAGGTATCCTTTCAATTCGTCAGCAATCACTTTATTAACGTTATGGACTGCTTTCATAACGCTTTTGCCAAGATAAACACTCTTGTCTCCGTCGCGAAGCTCCACGGCTTCATGGATGCCGGTTGAAGCTCCTGAAGGCACGGCTGCCCTTCCCAATATTCCGTTTGTAGTATAAACATCCACCTCAATGGTAGGATTTCCACGCGAATCAAGTATCTGGCGGGCAAAAATGTTGGCTATTGCACTCATTTTCTTTGTTTTTTTAATTATTAATCGGGTTAACTCAGGTTCTTTCAATCGAAAGCAGAAAATAATCGTTACCTGACAAATAAAATGAGGACAAAGTAACAGCTACCTTATCCTCATTCCATAAAAACAGTAAAACGCTATTCTTTGTTTTCAGTATTTTCGGCAGCCGGTTCTTCAGAAACATTTTCCGCTTCAGGAGCCGCTTCGGCTTTAGCTACCGGCTTTTCCTGTTTGGCCACAGGGGCTTTCTCTTTAGTGCCACGGCTGCGGCGGGTAGTTTTAGCTTTGGGAGCTTCCTTTGAAGCCAGCATATTTTCGTTGAAATCCACCAGTTCCATCATGCACATCTCAGCATTGTCACCAAGGCGGTTTCCTGTTTTCAGAATCCTTGTATAGCCTCCGGGGCGATTGGCGACTTTCACCGATACTTCCCTGAACAGCGCGACAACAGCCTCTTTATTCTGAAGATAGCTGAAAACCATCCTGCGTGAATGTGTAGAATCTTCTTTGGAACGGGTAATCAACGGCTCTACATAACCCCTCAACGCCTTGGCTTTGGCAAGCGTGGTGTTGATGCGTTTATGAAGGATAAGCGAAGATGCCATGTTCGAAAGCATTGCCTTGCGATGGGCACTTGTCCTCCCCAGATGATTGACTTTCTTTCCGTGTCTCATTTCAATTAATCCTTATCAAGTTTATATTTTGCAATATTCATTCCGAATTCCAGGTTTTTCGACTTCACAAGCTCTTCAAGCTCCGTAAGCGACTTCTTGCCGAAATTGCGGAATTTTAAAAGGTCATTCTTGTTGTATGATACAAGTTCGCCAAGGGTCTCAACATCAGCTGCCTTCAGGCAGTTAAGCGCCCTTACCGAAAGGTCCATATCAACAAGTTTGGTCTTCAGCAGCTGGCGAATGTGCAGTGAAGTTTCATCAAATTCTTCAGCCACAGCCTTTTCTTCAGTATCAATGGTAATTTTCTCATCCGAAAAGAGCATAAAGTGGTGAATCAGTATCCTGGCGGATTCCTTAAGTGCCTCTTTAGGATGAATTGACCCATCGGTGATCAGTTCCAAAATGAGTTTCTCATAGTCGGTTTTCTGCTCCACACGGAAGTTCTCGATGGTATATTTCACATTTTTAACGGGTGTGTGAATCGAGTCAATCGCGATGGTACCGATAGGGGCACCAGCCTGTTTGTTCTCCTCAGCGGGCACATATCCGCGGCCTTTGTCAATAGTCAGGTCGATGATAAGTTTTACAGAAGGTTCCATATGGCAGATTTCCACTTCTGGATTCAATACCTGAAATACCGAGAGGAACTTGTTGATGTCGCCGGCCATAAATGTATCCTGACCTGAAATAACCAGGCGGATCTTTTCACTTGTTTCAGAATCAAGCAACCGTTTGAACCGGATTTTCTTCAGATTGAGGATAATGTCGGTAACATCTTCCACAACGCCTTTGATCGAGGAGAATTCCATATCAACTCCTTCAATCCGCACGGAGGTGATCGCGTATCCTTCCAATGAGGAAAGCAGTATCCTTCTTAGTGCATTGCCGATGGTAATTCCGAATCCTGGTTCAAGAGGCCTGAACTCAAAAACGCCTTTTGAATCATCGGCTTCGACCATGATAACCTTTTCAGGCTTTTGAAATGCTAATATTGCCATATTCTCTTCCTCTTGTGTAATGAATTTATAAACCGTAAAATCGTTATTTGGAGTACAACTCAACGATGAGCTGTTCCTTAATGTTTTCGGGAATATCTTCACGAGCCGGAAGGCTGGCTAATTTTCCTGTCAAAAGCGTGCTGTCCCATTCCAACCAGGGGTAAGTATTCCGTTTTGAAGCCAGGGCATTCTGGATCACTTCCAGAGATTTGGATTTTTCCCGGACTGCAATAACATCACCCAACTTCAGTTCATAAGAAGGTACATTCACTACGGAACCGTTTACCATAATGTGACGGTGGGTTACTAACTGGCGCGCGGCACTGCGTGTAGGAGCGATACCCAGACGATAAACCACATTGTCAAGACGCGATTCAATCAGCTGAAGCAGCACCTCACCGGTAATGCCTTTTTTGCGGCTTGCCTTATGGAAAGTATTCTTGAACTGTTTCTCGAGAATTCCGTATGTATATTTGGCTTTCTGCTTCTCCTGAAGCTGTGTTCCGTATTCAGAAAGTTTTTTACGCCTCTTCGAATTTCCGTGCATACCCGGGGCATAGTTTTTCTTCTCGAAATACTTGTCCGGACCGTAGATCGGATCTTTGAATTTTCGTGCAATTTTGGTTCTTGGACCTGTATACCTGGCCATAATTACTTGTTATTTGATGTCAATTTGTTTTCAGTGATCACTCCGGTAGCCGCATTACAAACCATCCTGAAGGGCAAGACAAGTACCGGAATAAAAAATTATTAAACCCTTCTCCTTTTCGGAGGACGACAACCGTTGTGCGGCAGCGGGGTCACATCCATGATCTCCATAACCTCGATGCCTGAAGAATGAATGGTACGGATTGCGGATTCCCTTCCCGAACCAGGTCCTTTCACAAACACCTTTACTTTACGAAGGCCCATATCGTATGCAACTTTCGAGCACTCGGTAGCAGCCATCTGTGCAGCGTAAGGGGTATTTTTCTTCGACCCCCTGAAACCCATCTTGCCGGCAGATGCCCAGCTGATAACCTGACCGGCATTGTTGGTGAGGGAGATTATGATGTTGTTGAAAGATGCACTCACATAGGCTCTTCCAATGGGATCAACCTTTACAACTTTTTTCTTTGATGTTTTAGCAGTTTTTGCCATAACAATGTTTTTTCGACAATTCGTTTGGTTTATTATAAGGTCAACTCAATGATTAACCTTTCGTTGCTTTCTTCTTGTTGGCAACAGTTTTCTTTCTTCCTTTACGGGTACGCGCATTGTTCTTGGTACTCTGTCCGCGAAGCGGAAGACCCAGACGATGCCTTACCCCACGGTAACAGCCAATGTCCATCAATCGCTTGATGTTGGTCTGCACTTCTGACCTCAATGCGCCTTCCACCTTGTACTGATCACTGATGATGGTACGAATGGCATTCTGCTCATCGTCATTCCAGTCCTGAACCTTCTTGTTCAGATCAACTCCGGCTGCCTGCAGAATCTTCTGAGCGGTGCTGCGGCCGATTCCGTAAATATAGGTAAGACCAATCTCACCTCTTTTGTTTTTGGGTATATCAATACCAGCAATACGTGCCATATATTGTTTTGTTGTTTGTTAAACGCTTAACCTTGTCTTTGTTTGTACTTGGGGTTCTTTTTGTTGATGATGTACAACCGCCCTTTCCTTCTGACAATTTTACAGTCAGGTGTTCTTTTCTTGACTGATGCTCTTACTTTCATTTTACAAGATGGTTTGTTTATTTGTATCTGAAAATTATTCTTCCCTTGGTCAGGTCATAGGGCGACATTTCAAGTTTCACCTTATCACCAGGCAAAATCTTGATGTAGTGCATCCTCATCTTTCCCGAAATATGGGCTGTAATGATGTGCCCGTTCTCAAGCTCAACACGAAACATCGCGTTTCCCAGCGATTCAGTAACCGTTCCGTCCTGTTCTATCGAAATCTGTTTTGCCATGTAATTTCAAGTTATTTTTTTGACTCAAGTACTTTTTCAATTTCATCAAAAGACGATAAAATGTCGGTGTTCCCCTCTCTGATGGCAATTGCATGCTCATAGTGTGCCGAAGGTTTACGGTCAGCAGTTCTGATTGTCCAGCCATCCTTATCCTGTGATACCTGCCGGCGTCCAAGGTTTATCATGGGCTCGATGCAGATCACAAGACCCGGTTGAAGCATGGTTCCAACACCACGTTTGCCAAAATTCGGCACTTCCGGTTTTTCGTGAAGATGCCTGCCAAGTCCGTGACCAACCAGATCCCGTACAACAGAATAACCGAATTGTTCTACATAGGTTTGAATTTCATAACCTATATCTCCGATCCGTTTGCCTGCTTTTGCGGCTTCAATTCCCAGATAAAGCGATTTTTTCGTCCGCTCCATAAGCAGTTGCACTTCTTCTGTAACATTGCCTACCGCAAAGGAATATGCAGAATCGCCGTAAAATCCGTTTAATATCACACCACAGTCAACCGAAACAAGATCTCCATCCTTCAGCACCTGGTTTCCCGGAATTCCATGCACGACAACATCGTTGACCGAAACACACAAAGTACCCGGGAACCCTCCGTAACCTTTAAATCCGGGCACTGCCCCATGATCACGGATAAATGTTTCTGCCACCTTATCAAGCGAAGCGGTTGTAACGCCCGGATTGATGTGCCTGGCAACTTCAGCAAGGGTTTTACCAACAAGTAAAGAACTTAATCTTAATAATTCAATTTCTTCGTTAGTCTTGTAATAAATCATCTGTCAGCACTCAAGTCTGTCAAACTAGCCCATATTGATGGATGAACGGCCTTTGATACGACCTGACTTTGTCAGACCATCGTAATGCCTCATCAGCAAATGGCTCTCAATTTGCTGCAAAGTATCCAGCACAACACCCACAAGAATCAGCAGTGAGGTTCCGCCATAAAACTGGGCAAACTGAGCAGTAACACCGATTTTACTGACCAGTGCAGGCATAATGGCTACAAACGCCAGGAAAAGCGATCCCGGCAGCGTAATGCGTGACATAATCTGGTCGATAAACTCAGCAGTCTTCTTTCCGGGTTTAACCCCGGGAATAAAACCATTATTCTTTTTCATATCCTCAGCCATCTGGTTCGGATTGATCGTAATGGCAGTGTAGAAATATGTAAACACAACGATCAGCAGTGCAAATACAAAGTTGTACCAGAAACCGTTAATATTGGTGAAAGCAGCTGCAAAACCGGTCAATGTTTCCGATTCGGCAAATCCGGCCAATGTCAGCGGCAGGAACATAATTGCCTGGGCAAAAATAATCGGCATTACACCGGCGGCGTTCACTTTGAGGGGAATATACTGCCTTACCCCGCCATATTGTTTGTTTCCGACAATGCGTTTCGCATACTGCACAGGAATCTTGCGTGTTCCCTGCACCAGCAGGATACTGATCAGAATCACGCCGATCAGAACGGCAAGCTCAACAATAAAGATCACCAGTCCGCCCCCTTTCTGCTCCATACGCGAAACCAGTTCACCAAACAGGGAGAACGGCAGACGGGCGATAATCCCGATCATGATAATAAGTGAAATACCATTCCCGATACCTTTGTCGGTAATTCTTTCACCAAGCCACATCACAAAAAGGGTGCCGGAGATCAGAATAATTACTGATGAAACCCAGAAGAAAGTGGTGGGTGAAGTAACTGCCGGATCAAAAGGAGTAATTGCCTGGGCGGGAAGTTGCGAAACAAGGTTTGCAATATAACCCGGAGCCTGGAAACCGGTGATCAGCACAGTGAGATAACGGGTAATCTGATTGATTTTTTTACGTCCGCTTTCTCCTTCCTTCTGCAATTTCTGGAAATAAGGAATTGCCATACCAAGCAACTGCACCACAATGGATGCGGAGATGTAGGGCATAATTCCAAGCGCGAAAATGGAGGCGTTTGAAAATGCGCCCCCTGAGAACATATTCAACAATCCGAGCAGTCCGCCGCTGGTCTGATTCTGAAGATTCGCCAGCTGGTTGGGATCAACACCCGGCAGAACAACATAAGAGCCTAACCTGTAAAGCAAAACGATTCCGATGGTATAACCAATGCGTTTGCGCAGATCCTCGATCTTATAAATGTTCCTGATAGTCTGTATGAAACGTTTCATCTACAGTTTAGATTTTTATAGCCTGACCACCCTTTGATTCGATTGCTTTTACGGCAGATGCAGAAAAAGCATTGGCTTTAATGTCTACTTTAGCCGTGAGTTCACCGCGACCGAGAATTTTGATCCTGTCATTTTTTGCAGCGAGGCCACTTTCGATAAGCAGATCAATATCTACGGCATCCACATTCTTCGCAGAGACCAGTGCCTGAATTACATCAAGGTTTATGCTACGGTACTCAATACGGTTAATATTTCTGAAGCCATATTTGGGAACCCTCCTGTAAAGAGGCATCTGACCGCCTTCGAAACCGATTTTCCGGCTGTAACCTGAGCGCGATTTTGCTCCTTTATGTCCGCGGGTAGAAGTACCTCCACGGCCAGAACCCTGACCGCGGCCGATTCTTTTGCTGGCTTTTACAGATCCCTGTGCCGGTTTAAGATTACTCAAATCCATAATATCTTGTCAATTAGTAGTGTACGATTAGATTTCTTCAACTTTCAACAGGTGGTTGATCTTTGCAATCATCCCTTCGATCTGGGGGGTTGCAACCACTTCAACGGGCCTGTTCATCCGCTTAATGCCTAAAGCCTTAAGGGTAAGTTTCTGACGCTCGGGCTGTTTAATGCCACTCTTTATCTGGGTAACTCTCAGTTTTTTCATTTTCTGGTCTTGTTATTATTGGTTATGCCTAACCATTGAAAACTTTGTTGAGGTCAACGCCGCGGAGTTGGGCTACGGAATAGGCATCGCGCATATTTACGAGAGCATCAATGGTAGCTTTTACCACACTGTGGGGATTAGAGGAACCCTTGGATTTTGCAAGAACGTCTCTCACGCCGACACTCTCAAGAACAGCACGCATAGCACCACCGGCTATAACTCCGGTACCAGGCGAAGCGGGTTTGAGAAACACCAGGGCGCCACCATATTTACCCAACTGTTCGTGGGGAATGGTACCCTTCAGAACCGGAACCTTAACAAGGTTTTTCTTGGCATCGTCAACACCCTTGGCAATAGCAGCAGTAACTTCCTTGGCTTTGCCCAGTCCGTAACCTACCACCCCGTTTTCGTTGCCAACGACGACGATGGCAGAAAAACTGAATGTACGGCCCCCTTTGGTAACCTTTGTAACCCGCTGAATGCTTACCAGCCTGTCTTTAAATTCAATCTCGCTGGATTTAACCCTTTTTATGTTTGCGTTTGCCATCTGTGTTAAAATTTAAGGCCTCCTTCTCTGGCTGCTTCAGCCAGGGATTTGATTCTACCATGATATAAGTAACCGTTGCGATCGAAAACCACACTTTGAATTCCTGCCTCAATTGCACGCTTGGCTATCAACTGGCCAACCAGTTTAGCCTGTTCAATTTTGGCCATCGGGGTTCCCGAAACTTCAGGAGTGCGCGACGATGCAGAAACAAGTGTCTTACCTTCAAGATCATTGATAATCTGGGCATAGATCTGTTTGTTGCTTCTGAATACGGTCAAACGCGGCTGCTCAGGTGTACCGGAAACTACCTTCCGGATTCTGAGTTTTATCCTGTGCCTTCTGTATTCTTTTCTGTTCTTAATAGCCATCCTTTTCTGAGGAATTTGCCCCGGGTTAACCGGGAAAGGTTTATGTTAAATATTATTATTTGTCTGAAGCTGACTTACCTGCTTTCTTCTTCACTACTTCACCCATAAACCGGATACCTTTTCCTTTATAAGGTTCGGGTTTACGCAATGAGCGGATCTTGGCGGCCACCTGTCCGATCAGCTGTTTGTCAAAAGACTTCAGCGTAATGGTAGGGTTTTTTCCCCTTTCGGTGAGGGTTTCAACACTCACTTCAGCTGGCATTTCAAAGAAAATATTATGTGAATATCCAAGGGATAATTCCAGTACATTCCCTGTAGATGAAGCTTTATAACCTACTCCTACCAGTTCCTGAACTACGGTAAAACCTTCAGAAACACCCTTTACCATATTGGCCAGCAATGACCGGTATAAGCCGTGTTTCGCCCTGGCATCCTGTGATTCATTCACTCTTCCGACGACAAGATGACCGTCTTCAACCTTCACGGAAACAAGGGGGTCAATCTGTTGGGTAAGTTGTCCGAGTTTGCCCTTCACCGTCACCAGGTTGGTGTCAGATACTTCAATCTGAACTCCTGAAGGAATGACCACCGGCATTTTTCCTATTCTCGACATTGTAAAATCTCCTCTTCTTTAGCTAATGTAACACAAAACTTCGCCGCCAATCTGGAGGGTTCTGGCTTCTTTATCGGTCATAAGCCCCCGATTGGTAGAAAGTATAGCAATACCCAACCCGTTCAGCACGCGGGGAAGTTCATCGGCGCCGACATACCTGCGTAAACCCGGTTTACTGACACGTTCCAGCTTCGAAATTGCGGAAACTTTAGATATCGGGTGATATTTGAGCGCGATCTTTATAATGCCGGGGATGGTTTCATCCTCGAATTTATAATTCAAAATATAACCCTTATCAAACAAAATCTTGGTTATTTCCTTCTTCATGTTGGATGAAGGGATTTCCACGATCCGGTGGTTCGCCATCACGGCATTCCTGACACGGGTCAGATAATCTGCAATAGGATCTGTTACCATTTTATCCTTGAATATTATGATTGTTCACTTTTTTTTCTTACCAGCTGGCTTTCTTCACGCCCGGGATCAGGCCGTCGAGGGCCATGAAGCGGAAATTGATACGCGAAACACCAAACTGACGCATGTAACCCTTGGGGCGACCCGTAAGTTTGCAACGGTTGTGCAAACGCACCGGTGATGCATTCTTGGGCAGTTTCTGAAGAGCGATGTAGTCACCGGCTTCTTTCAGTTCAGCACGTTTGGCCGCATATTTTGCAACAAGACGCTCTCTTTTGCGTTCCCTTGCTTTCATTGATTCCTTTGCCATATCGTTATTTCTGATTTTTGAATGGTAAACCAAATTCTTTCAACAGTGCCAGGCACTCATTATCGTTGCGGGCGGTCGTCACAAAGGTGATATCCATACCATTGATCTTGGCCACTTTGTCGATCAGGATTTCAGGGAAAATAATCTGCTCGGTAACTCCAAGGGTGTAATTTCCCCTTCCGTCAAAGCCTTTTTCATTGATACCACGGAAGTCCCTGATTCGCGGAATAGCTACAGAAACAAGCCTGTCGAGGAATTCATACATCCTGTCGCCCCGGAGGGTAACCCTTACACCGATGGGCATGCCCTTACGGAGTTTGAAGTTAGAAATGTCCTTCTTCGATTTTGTGGCTACAGCTTTCTGACCGGTAAGGGCAGTAAGTTCATTAACCCCGGCATCAATAAGTTTTTTATCGGCGATGGCTGTGCCAAGGCCCTGGTTCACACTGATCTTAAGCAGTTTGGGAACCTGCATTACAGTTGAATACTGGAATTTTTCCGTCAATGCCGGAATAATTTCCTGCCTGTATTTATCTTTTAAGCGTGGTGAATAGCTCATTACTTAATTACCTCCCCCGACTTTTTAGAATAACGGACTGATTTATTGGTTTTGGTGTCAAGCTTGCGCCCTACGCGGGTTGGCTTGCCGGTACCATCCACAACCATCAGGTTGGATACATGGATTCCGGCCTCTTTTTTCACAATCCCCCCCTGTGCGTTCTTGGCATTGGGTTTGGTGTGTTTCGAAATCAGGTTAACGCCTTCAACGATGGCCTGCATTTTCTCAACATCCACCTCCAGGACCTTACCCTGCTTCCCTTTTGAGTCACCGGCGATCACCATCACGGTATCACCCTTCTTTATACTTAGTTTCGTGCTCATGTTTGTTAGGTCAATTAAAGCACCTCGGGTGCCAATGAAACAATTTTCATGTACTGCTTTTCGCGCAGTTCCCTGGCCACCGGACCGAAGATACGGGTTCCGGTCATTTCGCCGGCGTTGTTCAGCAGCACTACCGCGTTGTCATCAAAGCGGATATATGAACCGTCGTTGCGGCGGATTTCTTTCTTGGTCCTTACAACCACCGCCTTGGCTACTGTACCTTTCTTAATATTTCCGGAAGGAAGGGCATTTTTAACGGTTACAACGATTTTATCCCCAATAGAGGCATAGCGTTTGCGGGTTCCACCCAGCACGCGGATGCAAAGTACTTCTTTTGCACCACTGTTATCAGCTACCGTAAGTCGTGATTCCTGTTGTATCATAGTTACTTGGCTCTTTCAATGATTTCGACTAATCTCCAGCATTTGTTCTTGCTCAGCGGACGGGTTTCTGCAATGCGAACGGTATCGCCGATATTGCAGTCATTATTTTCGTCATGGGCCGAAAATTTGGAGGATTTCTTCACAAACTTTCCGTATTTGGGGTGCTTCTCGCGGCGTTCCACCTGAACGACGATAGATTTCTGCATCTTGTTGCTGACAACTACCCCAATTCTTTCTTTTCTCAGATTTCTGGTTTCCATTGCTTTTCCGGTTATTTAGTGTTAACGGTAGCCGTACCCTGAGCCGCTGCAGCATCATTCAATTTGCGTCTGTGCAATTCGGTGAGCATACGGGCGATGGTCCTGCGGTAATTTTTGATTTTATTGGGGTTCTCAAGAGGCGAAACAGCATGGTTCAGCTTGAGCTTGATAAGCTGTTTGCGTTCTTCATCGAGCCGTTCAATAAGTTCGGCTGTTGAAAGCTCTCTAATGACTTCTTGTTTCATCGTTCGTTATATTGATTCTTCAACGTAATCTCTTCTTACCACAAACTTGGTGGCAACAGGCAATTTCTGGGCACCCAAACGGAGGGCTTCTTTTGCAACCTCTTCGGTAACGCCTTCAGCTTCGAACAGGATGCGGCCCGGGCTAATGCGTGCCACGAAATATTCAGGAGCTCCTTTACCTTTACCCATACGTACTTCAGCTGGTTTTTTGGTAACGGGCTTATCAGGAAATATGCGGATCCAGATCTGGCCTTCACGTTTCATGAAACGGCTGATAGCCTGACGGGCGGCCTCAATCTGCCGGCCTGTGATCCAGGCTTCTTCCAGGGTTTTTATCCCGAATGAACCAAATGAAAGCTCAGCACCACGCTTGGTGTTACCCTTCATTTTGCCCTTCTGCATCTTCCTGTACTTGGTTTTCTTTGGCTGTAACATTATTGTCGGATATTGATCGTGTGATTGTTACTCTTTTCGTTAACTTCTTACTTCTTGGGACGGTTGCGGTTTCCACGCGGAGGCCTGTTTCCGCCCGGACGCGGAGGCATTGACTTTTCCCTTGCACCGGCAGCGGCCTGGCTTTCTGCTGAGGGGGTAAGATCCACCTTACCATAAACTTCACCCTTGCAGATCCATACCTTGATACCGATACGGCCATAGGTTGTATGGGCTTCAGCAATTGCATAATCAATGTCAGCGCGAAGGGTATGAAGCGGGGTACGACCTTCCTTGATCATTTCACGGCGGGCCATCTCGGCGCCTGCCAACCTTCCGGATATCAAGACCTTGATACCTTCAGCACCGATACGCATCGTGGATGCTATCGCTGTCTTAATCGCACGGCGGTATGAAATCCTGCCTTCAATCTGGCGGGCAATCGCGTTGGCCACGATCACGGCATCCATTTCAGGGCGCTTGATTTCAGAAATATTGATCTGGATCTCCTTTTTGGTGACCTTCTTCAATTCTTCCTTCAATTTATCAACTTCCTGACCACCTTTTCCGATAATAATACCCGGGCGGGCGGTATGGATAGTAACGGTAACCAGCTTAAGGGTACGTTCGATCACAATCTTCGAAACCCCGGCTTTCGATAAACGGGCATTCAGATATTTGCGGATCTGGTCGTCTTCCACCAATTTGTGTTCAAAACGCCTTCCACCATACCAGTTGGAGTCCCATCCTTTGATGATGCCTAACCTGTTACCTATTGGATTTGTCTTTTGTCCCATTCAACAAATGATTATTTGGTTGTTAAAGCCTGCTTTGCAGAAATTTCCTTTTTTATTGTGCGATTCTATTGTCAATCAACAAAGTAACATGATTCGAACGCTTGCGGATACGATGGGCACGACCCTGCGGAGCAGTGCGGATACGTTTCAGTGAACGGCCACCGTCAACACCTACCTCTTTCACAAAGAGACTGGTTTCTTCCATGCGTACGCCCTCATTCTTGGCTTGCCAGTTGGCAAGTGCTGAAAGCAGCAGCTTGTGCATGCGGCCACTGGCTTCCTGGGGCGAATGTTTCAGCACATGCAGTGCCTGTTCCACCTTCATGCCGCGGATCATATCAGCCACCAGGCGCATTTTCCTGGGCGATGTAGGGCAATTCCTGAGCTTGGCAAATGATTCAGTCTTCTTTGCTTCCTTGATCAGCTCAGCTCTGTTATGTTTACGTGATCCCATTGGTTTTTCCTTCTTTATTTTTTACCTTTATCTTTACTACCGGCATGACCCCTGAAGATGCGGGTGGGTGAAAACTCTCCGAGTTTGTGACCTACCATATTCTCAGTAACATAAACCGGGATGAATTTATTTCCGTTATGGACAGCAATTGTCTGCCCAACAAAATCCGGAGAAATCATCGAAGCACGCGACCATGTTTTAATCACAACTTTTTTGTTGGAACTGATGGCGTCTAATACTTTCTTTTCCAGTTTGTAGTCGATATAAGGACCTTTTTTAAGCGAACGGCTCATTTTTAATGCTGTTTAAGGTTCAATTACTTCTTCCTTCTTTCGATGATGTATTTATTCGAAGCTTTCTTCGGATAGCGGGTCTTGTAGCCTTTTGCAGGTAATCCCTTGCGTGAGCGCGGATGTCCGCCTGAAGCCCTTCCTTCACCACCACCCATCGGGTGATCTACCGGGTTCATAACCACGGCGCGGGTACGAGGCCTGCGGCCCAGCCAGCGGCTGCGTCCGGCTTTTCCTGAAACCTCGAGGTTGTGCTCCGTGTTGGAAACCATGCCGATGGTAGCCTTGCAACTCTGAAGAATCATCCGGGTTTCCCCTGAAGGAAGTTTGATAACGGCAAACTTACCGTCGCGAGACATCAGCTGTGCCGATGAACCGGCACTGCGTGCCATTTTGGCTCCCTGTCCGGGCCTGAGTTCAATATTATGAATTACTGTTCCAAACGGAATTTCGCTCAGGTAGAGCGCATTTCCGATTTCAGGCTGTGCGCCTTTGCCGGCCATAACTTCCTGACCTACCTTTAATCCGTTGGGCGCAACGATATAGCGTTTCTCACCATCGGCATAGTAAAGCAGGGCGATACGGGCAGTCCGGTTCGGATCGTATTCAATGGTCTTAACCGTTGCAGGAATATCTTCTTTATCGCGTTTGAAGTCAATAATACGATATTTCTGCTTGTGACCACCACCTATTGACCTGATGGTCATTTTACCGGTGTTGTTTCGGCCACCAGAGCTTTTCCTCGGCTGCAGCAAACTCTTTTCAGGGCTTGTGGCAGTTATGTCATCCAGTGCGCTAACCAGTTTGAAGCGCTGACTTGATGTGGTCGGTTTGAATTTTTTTAAAGCCATTATCTTTAAATATTGCTATAAAAATCAATTGTTTCACCCTCAGCTAAAGTTACAATAGCCTTTTTATATGAACTTGCACGGCCCTTAACCATCCCGGTCTTGGTAAACCTGGACTTGTTCTTCCCGGCATAATTCATGGTGTTTACTTCGGTAACTTCAACGCCGTAAATCTCTTCCACGGCTTTCTTTATCTGCAGCTTGTTGGAATCCTTCTGCACGATAAAACCGTAACGTTGAAGCTTGTCGCCTAAGGCTGTCATCTTTTCCGTAACTACCGGCTTTATTATGATACCCATTGTGTTTCTTGTTAATGGTTCTTAATCTCAGCGCTGTGAGCGTGATTGTTTAGTTCTCAAAGATTTTTTCGATTTCGGCAACCGAGCTTTCGAGAATTACCAGGTTGTGGGCACGAAGAATTTCGTATGTATTTAAGTCACAAGCCCTTATAACCCTTGCCTGCTTCAGATTTCGGGAGGACAAATATACGGTTTTATCGCTTTCGCTCAACACCATAAGTGTCTTTTTTCCTGAAAGTTGCAGATTATTCAGCAATTCAATGAAATTCCTGGTCTTCGGCTTATCAAAACTGAAGTCTTCAAGAATCACAATGCCGTTATCTTTGGCCTTGTGACTGAGGGCCGACATACGGGCCAGTTGCTTCAGCTTTTTGTTAAGTTTAAAACCGTAATCCCTGGGCTGAGGTCCGAATACCCTGGCACCGCCCCGCATTAGCGGAGATTTGATACTGCCTGCACGGGCGCCACCAGTTCCTTTTTGCCTCTTCAGCTTACGTGTACTGCCCGAAACGGTTGATTTCTCCTTCGAGCTATGGGTTCCCTGACGCTGATTGGCCAGATACTGCTTGGTATCAAGGTAAATCGCGTGATCGTTGGGTTCGATATTGAATACCGAATCGCTCAGGTTAACCGTTTTACCGGTCTTTTCCCCTTTGATGTTATATACTGTTAGCTCCATCTTTCTACAATTACGTATGATCCGTTAGATCCGGGCACTGCACCCTTAATTAACAAAAGATTTTTTTCCTTTACAATTTTTACGATCTGAAGGTTGATCATCTTAACCCTTTTGTTACCGGTTTGACCAGCCATGCGCAGTCCTTTGAATACGCGTGAAGGCCATGATGAAGCGCCCACTGATCCGGGAGCCCTCAACCTGTTATGTTGTCCGTGCGTCACCCCTCCAACACCGCTGAAGCCGTGCCGGCGGATAACACCCTGAAAACCTTTTCCCTTGGAAATACCCACCACGTCAACATATTCGCCTTCTTCAAAAACATCCACCATAACAGTGTCGCCGAATTGTTTGCGGTGACCGGACTCAAAACGGGTAAACTCAACAAGTTTACGCTTGGGGGATACACCTGCCTTGGCAAAATGGCCCATCTCGGCCTTGTTGGTATGCTTTTCCTTTTTATCGTCGTAAGCAAGCTGGATGGCATCGTATCCGTCCACTTCCTTAGTCCTGATCTGGGTGACATAGCAGGGCCCGGCTTCAATAACCGTGCAGGGCACATTCCTGCCATTGGCATCGAATACGCTGGTCATCCCGATTTTTTTTCCTATAATTCCTGACATTGCAGTATCATGTTAAAATTGATGATTCTTTTTTTAACCCCGCCACGCTAAACGCGGCTGTGCGGCAATCCGATCAGACTTTGATCTCTACTTCAACACCACTGGGCAACTCAAGTTTCATAAGTGCATCAATGGTCTTGCTGGTAGTGCTGTAAATGTCAAGGAGACGTTTGTATGAACTTAACTCGAACTGCTCCCTTGATTTCTTATTGACAAAGGTTGACCTCAGCACGGTGAAGATTTTCTTGTTGGTCGGCAGGGGAATGGGGCCGTTAACAACTGCACCGGTAGATTTTACGGTCTTTACGATCTTTTCGGCAGATTTATCAACCAGGTTGTGATCGTACGATTTCAGTTTTATTCTGATCCTTTGGCTCACGTTACTTAGGTTTATTGATTTTATTTTCTTTGTTTATTTAACAAGATATCCTTTTAACTTGTAGATTACATCGTCGGTGAGGCTGGCAGGAAGCTCGGCATAATGCGAAAACTCCATGCTCGAATTCCCCCGGCCCGATGTAATGGTACGAAGTGCTGTAACATATCCGAACATTTCGGACAGAGGCACACGGGCTTTTACAACCTGATAGCGGTTTTTGTTATCGATACCATCGACACTTGCACGCCGCTTGTTAAGGTCACTGGTGATTTCACCCACATACTCATCAGGAACATTCACCTCGAGCCGCATGATGGGCTCAAGCAACACATTCCTACCGGCTTTGGCTGCTTCCCTGAAACCTACCTTGGCACAGATTTCAAATGCCAGGGCATCGGAATCCACCGAATGGAAGGATCCGTCAAGCAACCTGACCTTCAGACTCTCGAGAGAGAAACCGGCAAGCACGCCATTCTGCATCGCGATGCGGAATCCCTTTTCAATGGCCGGAATGTATTCCTTCGGGATATTTCCGCCCTTCACATCATTGATGAACTGTAAACCGCGGATTCCGGTATCGGCAGGGCCCATCTCAAAAAGTATGTCGGCAAATCTGCCCCTGCCACCGGTTTGTTTCTTATAAACTTCACGGTGCTCAACGGTTCCCACAAATGCTTCTTTATAAGCAACCTGGGGATTACCTTTGTTGATCTCTATCTTAAACTCGCGTTTCAGACGATCGGCAATGATTTCAAGGTGAAGTTCACCCATCCCGCTGATAACGGTCTGACCTGTTTCTTCATCCACCCTCACGGTAAATGTGGGATCTTCTTCGGCAAGTTTGTTAAGCGCTGAATCCAGTTTGTCAACATCGTCCTGGGCACGGGGCTCAACGGCAACACTGATAACCGGTTCCGGAAACACAATAGACTCCAGAACGATCGGATGTTTTTCATCGCAAAGCGTATCGCCGGTCCTGATTTCCTTAAACCCAACAACTGCCGCGATATCACCGGCTTCAACCTGCTGTAAAGGATTCTGCTTGTTCGCGTGCATCTGCATAATGCGGGCGATGCGTTCTTTTTTCCCGGTCCCGGTATTCAGCACATAACTGCCTGAAGGCAATGTGCCTGAATAAACCTTGATGAATGCCAGGCGGCCTACAAAAGGGTCGGTGGCGATCTTGAAAGCCAGGGCAGCGAAAGGCTCCGAAGCTTCCGGATGACGGACCTCCTCCTTTTCGGTATTGGGATTGATTCCGGTTATGGAATCGATATCGGAAGGATTCGGCAAGTATGATACTATGGCGTCGAGCAGCGGCTGCACGCCTTTGTTTTTAAATGAAGCGCCGCACAACACCGGGGTTATCCTGTGCTCGATGGTAGCTTTGCGGATGATCGCGCGCATTTCATCGGGGGTAATGGAGTTGTGGTCGTTCAGGAACTTCTCAAACAATGCTTCTTCTTCTTCAGCAACGCCTTCGATAAGCCTGGTTCTGTATTCGTCTGCCAGTTCGGAAAGTTCAGCCGGAACATCGGTAATATTGAATACCGAACCCAGAGAATCATCGTCCCAGATAATGGCCTTATTGGTGATAAGGTCAACCACCCCGGTAAAGTCGTCTTCCTCTCCGATGGGAATCTGAAGGGGAATGGGGTTGGCGCCGAGTTTCTCTTTCATCTGGTTGAGAACCCCGAAGAAATCGGCTCCCGAGCGATCCATTTTATTGATAAAAGCGATGCGGGGAACCTTGTACTTATCAGCCTGTTTCCAGACAGTTTCGCTCTGGGGCTCAACACCTCCTACGGCACAGAACAAGGCGACAGCGCCATCGAGTACCCTGAGTGAACGTTCTACCTCAACGGTAAAATCAACGTGTCCGGGAGTATCGATGATATTGATTTTATACTTTTCGTTCCTGCAATCCCAGTAAACGGTGGTGGCTGCCGAAGTAATGGTGATTCCGCGCTCCTGTTCCTGGATCATCCAGTCCATGGTGGCGGTTCCTTCGTGCACTTCACCGATTTTATAACTGATCCCGGTATAATACAATATCCGCTCCGTTGTCGTGGTTTTACCCGCGTCAATGTGCGCCATAATGCCGATGTTGCGTGTATGTGCTAATTTAACGGACATTGGATATTGTGTGGTGTATCAGTGATCAGTTGTTACAGATTAAAACCTGAAATGTGAGAATGCCTTGTTGGCGTCAGCCATACGGTGGGTATCCTCTTTTCTTTTGAATGCAGCACCTTCTTCTTTATAAGCGGCCATAATTTCACCGGCGAGTTTGGCACTCATGGTTTTTTCGTGGCGTTTGCGTGCAAAAAGGATAAGGTTCTTCATGCCGATGGAGCTTTTGCGGCCCGGACGGATCTCTGAAGGAATCTGGAAAGTTGCTCCTCCGATACGGCGGCTGCGCACCTCTACATTCGGGGTAACGTTGCTGAGCGCTTTCTTCCATACTTCAAGGCCATCTTCGCTGGTCTTCTCGGTAACGGTTTCTATGGCTTCATAAAAAATCTGGAAAGCCAGGTTTTTCTTCCCGGTGTACATGAGGTTGTTGACGAACTTGGTTACAAGCACATCATTGAACTTCGGGTCAGGAAGTATGATTCTCTTTTTTGGTTTTGATTTCCTCATTGTTGTAAGCTGTTTTTACCTGAAACCAGTTTTACTTTTTACCTTTTGCCGGAGCAGCTACCTTACCGCCTTTGGGGCGTTTGGTGCCGTATTTTGACCTACGCTGGTTCCTGCCGTCAACGCCCGATGTATCAAGCGCACCACGGATGATGTGGTACCTTACACCCGGAAGATCCTTTACCCTGCCACCGCGGATCATTACGATCGAGTGCTCCTGCAGGTTGTGGCCTTCGCCCGGAATGTATGCATTCACTTCCTTGGTGTTGGTAAGCCTTACCCTGGCTACTTTGCGCATGGCTGAATTGGGTTTCTTGGGAGTGGTGGTATATACCCTCACACAAACACCCCTTCGCTGCGGGCAAGAATCCAGAGCAGGTGATTTGCTCTTATCGGTTAACTTGTTGCGTCCTTTACGAACCAATTGCGAAATTGTAGGCATATCAATACTTTTAAATTGTTTTTTGGTTACTCGGCTACCCCTGTTTTTTGGGGACTGCAAAAGTACAGCATTATTTTATATTTACAATAGGCTGAACAAAAATTATTTAACCCGCTCAGGCGTTTGTTCATGATGAAAAACAAAATGCCTTTAAAGTAATAATCCTGTCGCCGGGACTGTGTTTCTGAAATCGGTGGGAAAGCAATAAGGGGAGACAAATCTGGCCTTTGAGGCCTGAAGACTCATCAATTGCAGAAGGTTTTTTTGAACGCTGCCCTGGGGCAGTCTGCATTGATTGAAACCTATATTGTCTTACTTTATCAGGTTTCCCGGATTCGAAAATCTCAGAAAAATTGTGCATTTCAGGAAGTTAAATTCAATTCGTTCCTTTCAAATGCGGCTGCAAAAGTACTTAATAATTTGACACCTACAACTTTTTTTGCTGATTTTTATTGATTTTCTCAAAAAAAACAGCCGGAAGTCAGAAACGACCGGCCAATAAGATGATTAAGATACTTTACACGCTGCATTACAGCAACTCCCTCAGCCGCTTATAACCTTCGGCGCTGGCTTTCAGCCGGGCGCCGCTTTTCAATACCACCAGGTGGGTATCTTTTCCGTAAAGGTCAACCGAAACAATCTGGCTGATATTGACGATATGGCTTCGATGAATCCTTATGAAACCGTTGCGGGGCAGGTGACTTTCGAAATACTTCATGGTTTTTTCCTTCAGGTGGTTGCCCAGGGATGAACAGATCATCACGTAGTCGTCCTGCGCCTCTATATAATATATGGTATCAACCGGGATCACCACGATGCGGGAGCCAAGTCTGGCTACCACCCTGTCGATTTCGCCCGGAGTTTCCTCAAACTGGCGCTTCAGATCGGTAACAGGCTTTGTGGTGAGATCACCTTTATCCTCAATGCGCAGCAGCGCCCTTTCAACCGCCTGCCTGAACCTGGAAGCCGAAAAAGGCTTGAGCAGATAATCAACGGCATTCATTTCGAAAGCCCTGATGGCAAATTCATCGTATGCGGTAGTGAAAATAATCGGAGGCGGGTCCGTCAGAAGTTCCAGCAATTCAAACCCGTTGATCTTGGGCATCTGGATATCCAGAAAGATCAGTTGAGGCTTCAGCTCCTGTATCGCTTTCAGGGCTTCAAACCCGTTCTCGCATTCCCCCGCGGTTTCAAGCGCCGGAAAATCCTTCAGGTAATGTTTTACCAGATCCCTTGCGGGTGGCTCATCATCTATTATCAGTACTTTGATCTTTGACATTTTCAGGAAATTTCAGTTTTACTTCAAAAGCATCTTCGGTTTTGCGGATATTCACCAGGTCAGGCATCCCGTAAACCATACGCATCCGTTTCATTACATTCGAAAGGCCGGTACCCGTTCCTTTACGGCCCGGAACGGAAGGGTCGTGATTATTGATCACGCGCACCTCAAGCCAGGGGCCGGTAATCTGCGCGTTCAGTTGTATCACGGATGCCCCGGGGGTGTCGTAAACTCCGTGTTTCACAGCATTCTCAACCAATGGCTGCAGAATCATGGGCGGCAAAGGCCAGCCCAGCGCCAGTTCATCAATCTGCTCGCTTACCTGCAGCCTTCCCCCGAACCGGACTTTCTCAATCTCGAGGTACAGCCTGAGGTGGTACAACTCCTTGCTGAGCGAACTCATGCTGTTGTCGGAAAAACTCAGGGAATACCGCATAAATTCCGACAGGTTGATGACCATCTCCTGCGCCTTTGCAGGATTGGTTATGGTGAGCGAACTGATTGAATTCAGCGAATTGAACAGGAAATGCGGCTTGATCTGCGAACGCAGGGCATTCAGTTCCGTTTCATAAAGCATGGTTTGCAGCAATTGCTCCCGGGTCCGGTGTTCGCGGAGGTTCTCATAATTGATCACCAGGTAAAAGACCGAGACCAGAATAATGTAGAGCAACAGCCCGACCATGATTCTTACCATCAAAGTTTCGGTGAGAAACAAACTGTATGCATCATCCTGGCCGGTAAGATACCCAAGGATAAAATAACTGCTTCCAAGCCAGATAATTACTGAAACCGAACTGCTGGCAGCCAGTCGCCAGATCATTTCAAGCCTGCTCAGTTTCTCGTAATCACTGATCTTCACCATGTGCCACAACCCGACGCCCAGCAAGGCATAGATCAGGTTCATGACCAGCACTTCCGCAACGGCATTGCTCAACTCAAGCGCGTATTGGTTATGGATGATGATAAAATGGATCAGCGAAATGACCATCCAGGTGGAAATGTAAAACAATACATTCCGGCTGATTCCCGATCTCTCCAGCATAACTCAGTGATAAACCGGTTAGAAACTCTTTAATTCACCACCCCCAAAGATGGCAACGCCTTTAATGACAAGGGTTTTATTGTAATCAACGTTGATGTTACGTCGTTTATCAGCAAAACCACCAAAGATGTTGAATACTTCCATCTTAACATTCCAGTCGGACGGAACCAGCAGGGTGGAACCTCCGAATATGGTAACCATTTCCAGCACATTATCTCCTTCCGCCAGCTGACACTGTGTTAGGTCAAGTTTTGAGCCGCCGAAGATGGCGATAACTTTTCCTCCGCGCATGGAAGGTGTATGGATGACGCGTTCACTTCCGCCGAAAACAGCAACATCTTCAATAAAGTCATCACTGCCGGAAGTCACGCGTTCCCTTTTCAGACTTCTGAACAGGGTGGTATGCGAAAAGATTACAGCCAGACCTACCAGGATAATCACAACCGGCCAGAAGTATCCCAGAATATTAAATCCTTCAATCCGGCCCTGTATAAATATAAGCCCGACAACTACCAGCACGGTTCCCCATCCGTAATGCTTGCCGGCGAAATTGATCAGTCCGACGACGATCAGCAGCGAGGGCCACGAAAAAATTACGTGCCATACAGCATCGTTCACAACGCCCATATTGCGAAGCATGTAGAGAAGACCAAAGGCAATGATGGCCAGGCCAACCAGCGTGGTTTCCAGGTGCCATGTCCGGTTCAGCGGATTGCGGTTCAGATTGTTTTCCATTGTTGTAAGAGTTTAAATTGAGAAATATTTTTACCCTGCAAATTTAGCGGTACAATAAAGGGGGAAGGTAATACAAATCGGTGAACAGGGGAAAAAGCCCGGTAAAACAATTAAAGCAGGGTTCAAAAAAAAGAACCGGGGCGCTCGCCTGCCCCGGTTTCTTCATTCCACTCATCGAATAACGGTTTTCAAACCGTCCATATCATACAAAATCAGCATCGGGCAAATCAGGCAGTCCCTGCAGATTCCCGATAAAACGCGAATGGTTGAATGCTTCCCCATAGCGCATAAGCCGGAACAGTTCGACCTGTACCGCCATATAGATCAGCCGCCTGGCTTCCACATCGGTAAATGAATCCTGCAAAAGCCGCTGATAGGTCTGTGCCGTTTCGGGAGGGTCATTCCTGCGGATCTGCTTGTCAACGATCTGCTCTATAACCATTCCTATGCTCTCGTCACGTTTTATGTTGTTTATCATTGTTCAGTAAATTAAGAATTTAACCATTCTGCAATACCGGTATTAATGCAATCCAAAAACGGGCAACCGGTTAATTATTTAAACGCCAAAAGAGGAACGCTGCCAAAAACGCAACCACCGCCCCGGGCAGTCCGGTTAATTCCTACTCCGGCCTTCTGCAGCAAGTCTTGCAGCCTGTTCTCTGGTTTATCCTGAAGGGGCCTAAAAGTAACAGTCACGCTTGCAATTTAGAATCATTTTAGATAAGGCGATATGGAATGGCTTGTCAAAAAAGCCGCGAACTTCCTATCACAGAAAAAGTATGCTAATTTTGCGCGACTAACCAAAATCTATAAAGTGTCGCAACTGCTTAAAGAATTAAATGAAGCCCAGCAACTTGCGGTGACCAGCAGCGATGGTCCCGTGATGGTGATCGCCGGAGCAGGCTCAGGCAAAACCCGCGTACTGACTTACCGTGTCGCTTATCTGCTTGAACAGGGCGTTGACCCTTTCAATATCCTGGCCCTTACATTTACCAACAAGGCTGCCAAAGAAATGAAAGAACGCGTGATCGGATTGGTGGGAAGTCAGGAAGCACGGAATGTATGGATGGGCACCTTTCACTCTGTCTTTGCGCGTATTTTAAGGGTGGAGGGTCACCTGCTGGGATATCCTTCCAACTTTACCATTTATGATACGGATGATTCCAAGAGTCTGATTAAAACCATTCTGAAAGACCTCAGCCTCGACCCGAAAATATATGTACCGGGGGCCATACTTTCCAGAATCTCATCCGCCAAATCGAACCTGATTTCGGCCGAGGAATACAAAGCCAACTCCGCCATTGAAGAGCAGGACCGGATTGCCAACAGGCCTCAGACCGGAGAAATCTTCCTGCATTACAAGACCCGCTGCTTTAAAGCGGCAGCCATGGATTTCGACGATCTGTTGTTCAATATGAACCTGCTGCTCCGCGATTTTCCGGAGGTCTTGTTCAAATACCAGCAAAAGTTCCGCTACATTCTGGTTGACGAATACCAGGATACCAACTTTGCCCAGTACCTGATTGTAAAGAAACTGGCGGCAAGAAATGAAAACATCTGTGTAGTCGGCGATGATGCGCAGAGTATTTACGGTTTCCGCGGGGCAAACATCCAGAACATCCTGAATTTCAGGAAAGATTATCCTGACGCCAAAACCTTTAAGCTGGAGCAGAACTACCGTTCGACCAAAGTGATTGTAAACGCCGCCAACAGCATTATTGCAAAAAACAAAGATCAGATTTTCAAGGAAGTCTGGACCGAAAATGAAGAAGGCAAACTGATCAGGATACTGAAGGCCAACTCGGATACGGAAGAGGGGAATATGGTTGCCAACGCGGTGTTTGAAACCAAGATGAACCAGCACTGCCAGAACAGCGACTTCGCCATTTTATACCGTACCAACGCGCAATCGAGGGCCATTGAGGAATCCCTGCGCAGGCTGAACATCCCCTACCGCATCTATGGCGGCCTGTCATTTTATAAACGAAAGGAGATCAAAGATTTACTTGCTTATTTCAGGCTTGTGGTAAACCCCCGTGACGATGAAGCGTTCAACCGCATCATCAATTACCCCGCCAGGGGCATAGGAAAAACCACCCTTGAGAAAATTGAACTGGCCGCCGGAGTTTCCGGCAAAAGCCTCTTTGAAGTTGCATCCGCTGCAGCGCATTATATAAAAGGGCTGAATTCAGGCACTATCTCAAAAATAGAAGAATTCACCACCATGATCGCCGCGTTTCATCAGCAATTGCAAGTACTCAACGCGTATGAGCTTGCCATTAAAATTGCCAGAAACTCCGGATTACTGAAAGAGCTGGCGGCCGATGATACGGATGAAGGGCAGTCGAGGGTTCAAAACACCGAAGAGCTCCTCAATGCGGTAAAAGATTTTTCCGAAAAGGAACAAACCATGTTTCCGGATGAGGAAACCGGCGAACTGAGCGCCGCTGAAGTTACCCGTACCCTTGATAAATTCATGCAGGAGGTGGCACTGCTTACCGATGCCGACAGCGATGATAAGGACGACATGAACAAGGTGGTGCTGATGACGATTCACGCGGCAAAAGGGCTCGAATTCCCGTATGTCTTTATTGTCGGGCTTGAGGAGAATCTGTTTCCTTCAATTATGTCGCTGCAATCGCGCGCCGACATTGAAGAAGAGCGGCGATTGTTTTACGTGGCGCTGACAAGGGCCGAAAAACAGGTCACCCTCTCCTATGCAGAAACCCGTTACCGCTGGGGAAACATGACCATGAATGAGCCCAGTAGATTTCTCGAAGAAATAGAAGAAACCTTTATCGAAAAACCTGCCCGGAAAGTTTCGTCAACCGGATCAACGGGAAAACCCGGCGATGGGCAACCAAAAGAGCCCGTTTTCATCAAAAAACAGCTAAAAAAAATCAGCACCGCTGACGGTCCTGCGGTTCAGGGTACAGAAGCCCCTCCGGAACTGATACAACCCGGTGTGGAAGTAGAGCACGAACGTTTTGGCAAGGGCAAGGTGCTCAGTGTTGAAGGGAGCGGACCAAACATGAAAGCAACCGTTTTCTTCGCTGCCGTAGGGCAGAAACAATTATTACTTAAATTTGCCAGACTCAGGCTGGTAAATTGATTTAATTCGTATATTTGCAACCGGTAATCAAGCCAATAATTAATTATCTCCGGGCAAATACCAGTTTAACGAATTCCTGACACTATCAGTAAATTTAAGCTTTGACAGCAGTTTTCAGATGCTAATCCTGCCTTATTAAGACTGCTACCAACACTTATCAATCAACCCCGACAAGAAGATTTCTATTAATAAAATCTTATATGGATTATAACAGCACCCGTGAAAAGCTCATTATTCCCGAGTACGGACGTAATGTGCAGAAGATGGTCGCCTATGTGGTCAGTATTGAGGATCGCGAAAAACGCACCAACCTGGCCAAGACGCTTGTCAATGTGATGGCACAGCTCCATCCCGATCAGCGCGACACTGTGGATTACAAAAGAAAGCTGTGGGACCATCTCCACATCATCGCGGATTACAAGCTTGACATTGACGGACCATACCCAACACCGGCTCCGGAAGAGAAAATCAAAAAGCCAGACCGGATCCCTTACCCGCAGGAAGAAATCCGTTTCAGGCCCTACGGTAAGAACATCGCCAAAATGATCGAAAAAGCCTGCCTGTTTGATGATGGTCCTGAAAAGGATGCATTGGTAAAAAACATTGCCAATCATCTGAAAAAATCATACCTCAACTGGAACCGCGATTCAGTCAATGACGAGCTGATTACCGAGCACCTCAAAGTGCTTTCGCACGGCAGGCTTAAGCTGAGTGAAGACACCCGGCTGACGCATACCAGCGAACTGCTGGCGCGGAATAACCCGCCTGCCGTCATTCCCCACAACCAGAACAACAAACGCAGAAAATTTAATCCTAAAAACGATAAGAACAGCAACTATCGTGACATGAGAAACCGTAAAAAGAATTAACTTGCCTGCCTGTTAATTTACGGTTGGATTAAACTATCTGATAACTATGAGCTCTTTCATTATCAACGGAGGCAATAAGCTTCACGGAGAGATTGTGCCCCAGGGTGCCAAAAACGAAGCGCTTCAGATATTATGCGCTGTTCTGCTGACTCCCGAACCGGTTACCATCCACAATATTCCTGACATCAGGGACGTGAACAAACTGATTGAACTGCTGGGAGAGATGGGCGTAAGTGTGACTCCGGCCGGCAAAGGAACCTATATCTTTCAGGCGGGAGATATTGACCTTGACTATTTAAAAACCAAAGAATTCCGTAAAAAAGGAGCCGGACTGCGGGGCTCGGTGATGATACTTGGTCCGCTGCTTGCCCGTTTCGGCAAAGGATACATTCCGCATCCGGGCGGTGATAAAATAGGCCGGCGCAGGCTCGACACCCATTTTACCGGTCTGCAGAAACTGGGCGCGCGTTTCGAATCTGACGGGCTTAATACCTTTTACAGTGTAGACGCCACGGAGCTGAAAGGCTGTTACATGCTGCTGGATGAAGCATCGGTAACCGGCACCGCCAATGTGGTGATGGCTGCCGTTATGGCAAAAGGCACGACTACCATTTTCAACGCCGCCTGCGAACCCTACCTTGTCCAGTTGTGCCGTATGCTTAACCGCATGGGGGCGAAAATATCAGGCGTAGGCTCCAACCTGCTCAACATCGAAGGTGTTGAATACCTTTCCGGAACAAGCCATACCATGCTGCCCGATATGATTGAAATCGGAAGTTTCATTGGTCTGGCCGCTATGACCGGTTCGGAAATCACCATAAAAAATGTTCAATACAAGGAATTAGGGATTATTCCGGAGGTTTTCAGAAGACTGGGCATTCAACTTCAGCTGCGTGGAGATGACATTCTTGTTCCGGCACAGGAAACTTATGAAGTAGAAACCTTTATGGACGGATCTATCATGACCATCAGCGATGCACCCTGGCCGGGATTTACCCCTGACCTGATCAGTATTGCCCTGGTGGTGGCTACCCAGGCCAAAGGCAGCGTGCTGATCCACCAGAAAATGTTTGAAAGCCGTCTGTTTTTTGTGGATAAGCTGATTGACATGGGGGCACAGATCATCCTTTGCGACCCTCACCGGGCAACGGTAATCGGTCTCAACCATCAGGTACCGCTCAGGGGAATCACCATGTCATCGCCGGATATCCGGGCCGGAGTGGCGCTGCTGATCGCGGCCCTTTCGGCAAAAGGGAAAAGCCAGATCGATAACATTGAACAGATCGACCGCGGATATCAGGATATTGACGGAAGATTGCGTTCGCTCGGCGCCGGTATTGAGCGTATCGAAGGTTAGGCCGCCCGGAAAAGAAACTTACACTGAAGGATACAGGCCGGACCATCAACAGGAAAATTCCGCTGATCAGCAAAGATGCTCAGCGCTGTTGTGATCGTTTTAATACAGCCGAAGTAAACCCTGACAGCCTGAACAATCTATCAGGATTTCTCAGAAGAACACTGTCAATTTGGCGCTGGAACCTGACTGGCAGGCATTTTGCAGTGGGTGCATCGAAAATAACATAACAGGGCAAAACCTGATGAAAATATTCGGAAACATGGGTAAACAAAGTAAGCACAAGCCGGAAAGCGCAGAAGCTGTAAATGAAAAAACACCTGTAAATGCGCAACCTGAGACCAATGAAACTGACATTCCGGCACAGGAAAATGTGACCAAAGAACAACCTGCAGAAGAGTTGTGCGGGGAACTCAATAAAAAATACGACGAACTGAACGATAAATATCTCCGGCTCTACTCTGATTTTGACAATTACAGGAAGCGGGTCATCAAGGAGAAGATCGAGCTGAGCAAGACTGCGTCGGAAGAAGTCATTACCGGGCTGCTTCCGGTACTCGATGATTTTGAGCGGGCGATCAACGCTTTCGCCGAAGGGGATGAACCGGATCCGGTAAAAGAAGGCATTACACTGATCTACAATAAATTCAGAAATCTTCTGGTGCAAAAAGGATTGGCTGAAGTGGACGCCATGGAGCAGGCTTTTGACACCGACTTCCATGAAGCCATCGCCAATGTGCCTGCGCCGGCCGAAGCGCTCAAAAACAAGATCATCGACGTAACCCAGAAAGGATATACCCTTAATGGCAAAGTGATCAGGTTTGCGAAGGTGGTTGTCGGAATCTAAAATAAGTTTAAATCGAAAACGGTGACGAAAAGAGATTATTACGAAATACTGGGTTTGCAGCGCAACGCCGGTGAGGCTGAAATAAAGAAGGCATACCGTCAGATGGCGCTGAAATACCATCCTGATAAAAACCCCGGAAATAAGGAGGCTGAGGAGAAATTCAAGGAAGCTGCCGAAGCTTATGAAGTACTCAGCAACGCGGAGAAACGCGCGCGTTACGACCAGTATGGCCATGAAGGCATGAAGGGCATGCCGGGCGGCGGTTTCGGCGGAGGGATGTCGATGGATGATATTTTCAGCCAGTTCGGCGATATTTTCGGCAGTGCATTCGGCGGCGGTTTCGGCGGTTTCGGCGGAAGCACCCGCCGGAGGGTAAACAAGGGAACCAACTTAAGGGTAAAAGTTCGGCTTACCCTCGAAGAGATTGCCAAAGGGGTAGAGAAGAAAATAAAGGTCAACAAGCTGGTCAGTTGTTCAACCTGTCATGGTACAGGCGCGGCCGGAGGATCGTCCTTTTCAACCTGTTCCCACTGCCACGGCACCGGTCAGGTAACACGCGTAACCAATACTTTCCTGGGACAGATGCAGACCAGTTCAACCTGTCCTTACTGTAACGGCGAAGGCCAGACAATTACCAACAAATGTAATACCTGTGGTGGCAGCGGAACCGTGAAAGGAGAAGAGGTAATCAGCCTTAACATTCCGGCAGGCGTCTCCGAAGGAATTCAGCTTTCGGTAGGAGGTAAAGGAAACGCCGCTCCCCGCGGAGGTGTTCCCGGCGATCTTATCGTTCAGATAGAAGAAATACCCCATGAAGAACTTATCCGCGACGGTTCCAATATCCTGTATGAGCACTACATCAGTTTCCCTGAAGCTGCGATGGGCACTTCCATCGAAGTACCAACCATTGAAGGCCGGGTACGGATCAAAATAGAACCGGGCACCCAGGGAGGCAAAGTTCTGCGTTTGAAGGGAAAGGGAGTTCCCTCCCTGAATGGCTACGGACGCGGCGATCAGTTGATCAATATCAATGTGTGGACACCGAAAAACCTTAACCGTCAGGAAAAGGAAATGCTTGAAAAACTGATGGCTTCTGAGAATTTCAAACCTCATCCGGAAGCCCGGGACCGATCGTTTTTTGATCGCATGAGAGAGTATTTTCAATAATTTTGTCTTTTCAGGTGAAAGATACGGCGGGGGTGATTACTTAAACTGACAAGCAATCACCCCTTATCATTTAACCAGCAAATCATCCCCGATCATTATGACCTATTTTTCAGTAAAAAACATCACCAAGCGCTATGCGGCCCATACGGCACTCACCAATGTGAGCATCGATGTCCCCGGCCAAAGCATATTCGGATTGCTTGGGCCGAACGGTGCAGGGAAAACATCCCTTATCCGCATCATTAACCAGATTACCGGACCCGACGAGGGGGAAGTATATTTCGGCAATGAAAAACTGGCACCCCATCATGTTGACCGTATCGGTTATCTGCCCGAAGAACGGGGTCTCTATAAAAAAATGAAAGTAGGCGAACAGGCACTTTACCTGGCTCAGCTCAAAGGGGTAAGCAAAGCCGATGCCATTAAAAAACTCAAATACTGGTTCGAAAAGTTTGAAATCCAGGCATGGTGGAATAAAAAGGTGGAAGAACTTTCGAAGGGGATGCAGCAAAAGGTTCAGTTTATTGTTACGATCATACATGAGCCCTCGCTGCTGATCTTCGATGAACCTTTCAGCGGGTTCGATCCCATCAATGTAAACCTGCTGAAGGATGAAATCCTGAACCTGAGGAAAAACGGCGCCACCATTATCTTTTCCACGCACAATATGGCTTCGGTTGAGGAGCTTTGCGATAACATCGCTCTCATCAACAATTCACATAAAATACTCGAAGGCAGTGTTAAGGAGATAAAAAAGAGGTTCAAAACCAATACCTACTCCATCGATTTTGACGGTTATTCAGGACAGGTGCAATCGCTGCTGCCGGCCGGATTCATACTGGCGGAGGATAAAACTGAAGACGAACTGAGACAGGTAACCGTTACTTTGCCTGCAACAGCCACTCAAAATGAATTACTGAATGCTTTTATGCCTTATGTCAACATTCATGCTTTCAGGGAAATAATCCCCACCATGAATGAGATCTTCATCAAAACAGTGCATGCGGCAGGCAATCATTCTATAAACAGTTAATTAGAAGACCTATGAATAAGATAATCCTTGTCATAAAACGCGAATATCTTTCCCGCGTCCAGAAAAAATCATTCATTGTAATGACCATTCTGGGCCCCATCCTGATGGCAGCGCTTTTCATCGTCCCCATTTATCTTTCGCAAATGTCGGATGAAGTGAAAAAGGTTGATATCCTGGATGAAACCGGGTGGTTTATCAACAAATTCGATAACTCGGAACGCTTTAATTTCGAGTATGTTTTCACTGACCTTGAAACAGCGAAAACAGCCATGATGGCCAAAAAGGGTTATGCCCTGCTGTACATTCCCAGACCGGAAGTAAGCGTACCTGCCAATGCCATGATTTTCAGCGAAAAACAAGTCAGCATCGACCTGAAAGGGTACATAAAGAGTGTGATGGGAAAAGAAGTTGAAAATCAAAAGCTTGGTGCGGAGATCATTAAAGAAATTAAAAAAGCAAATCCCGGTTTCAATTCCATGGAAAGCGATACCGCTGCCCGTGAAAGTATTGTGAGTGAGGAGATTCTGAAAAATATCAAAACCAATATCAAACTTACTTCTATCAGAATCGGCGAGGAAGGAAAAGAAGAGAAAAGTTTTACCGAAGTAAGTATGGGTGTAGGCATGTTTGCCGGTATTCTGATCTACTTCTTTATTTTCCTTTTCGGTTCCCAGGTGATGCGCGGCGTAATTGAAGAGAAGGTCAGCCGCATTGTGGAAGTAATCGTTAGTTCGGTGAAGCCATTTCAACTGATGATGGGTAAGATTGTCGGGGTCGCCCTGGTGGGACTGACGCAATTTATGTTATGGGTAGTGCTTACCCTGGCCATCGTCACCGTTTTCCAGACAATTATGCCCGAAAAGATAAAAAGCCAGGAAACCGTACAGGCATTTAACCCCGGGACAAGGATTCCGGCATCTGCAGAAGCTGAGATAAACTATGAGGAAGTTGAAAACCAGGATAATATGGAGAGGGTTATTGAAGCCCTTCAATCCATAAATTACGGCACCATGATTTTTTCATTTATCTTTTTCTTCCTGGGCGGTTACCTGCTGTACGGAGCCATGTTTGCAGCCATAGGAGCCGCCGTTGACAATGAAACGGACACCCAGCAGTTTATGATGCCGGTGACCATTCCGCTGATCCTCGCGATCATCGTTGCGCAATTTGTGATCAACAATCCCGAAGGGCCGGTAGCCTTCTGGTTCTCAATTATTCCGTTTACTTCACCCATCATAATGATGGTGCGCATACCTTTCGGAGTACCTTACTGGGAACTGGCCCTCTCGATGGGTTTACTTACGGTTACATTTATTGCAGCTGTCTGGATGGCCGGCAGAATCTACCGGACCGGGATTCTGATGTATGGAAAGAAAGTTTCCTGGGCTGAACTGGGAAAATGGTTATTTTATAAAGGATAAATGGCACATTGCTTGTAGCTGCCGGACATCCGGACCGGAACCGGAAGCTCAAACTCCTTAACACCCGAAGCAATCTGAATTAAATAGCTTTATGGCCAGAATTTTAGTAATTGACGATGAACGCAGCATCCGCAGCACACTCAGGGAAATCCTTGAATATGAAGGTTACCAGATGGATGAAGCGCCCGACGGAATGACCGCCCTTGAACTGGCAGGCAAAGAGAAGTATGATGTGATCCTGTGCGACATCAAGATGCCGCAGATGGACGGGATAGAAGTACTTGACCGTCTGCTGGTGATGAACGACACCCCGGTGGTGATGATATCCGGTCACGGTAATATCGAAACCGCAGTGGATGCCATCAAGCGGGGCGCTTACGATTATATTGCCAAGCCGCTGGACCTGAACCGTCTGCTGATTACCATCCGGAATGCCATGGAAAAAGGCAGCCTGCTGAAGGAAACACGCGTACTAAAACGCAAAGTCAGCAGGACCTATGAAATGATCGGCGAATCGGAGCCCATGCAGCAGATCAGGACCATGATCGAGAAAGTGGCTCCCACGGATGCAAGGGTGCTGATTACAGGGAGCAACGGCACCGGGAAAGAGTTGGTAGCCCGCTGGCTGCATGAATTCAGCAACCGGTGCGAAGGCCCGTTTGTGGAGGTAAACTGCGCGGCCATTCCCGGTGAATTGATTGAAAGTGTACTTTTTGGCCACGAAAAAGGATCATTTACCTCCGCCATCAAGCAGCGCAAGGGTGATTTTGAACAGGCCAGCGGTGGCACGCTCTTCCTCGATGAAATCGGTGACATGAGCCTGGCTGCGCAGGCCAAGGTGCTGAGGGCCCTGCAGGAAAACAAAATCATGCGCGTGGGCGGCGAAAAGGATATTCCGGTAGATGTAAGGGTCATAGCCGCCACAAATAAAAACCTGGTGGAGGAAATTGAAAAACGGAATTTCCGCGAAGATCTTTACCACCGCCTGAGTGTAATCCTTATTCATGTTCCGACCCTGAACGAACGGGCAGAAGATATACCATTGCTGGCAAATCACTTTATCAATGATGTCTGCGAAAGTCAGGGCAAGCCCCGGATGACTTTTACGGAAGAGGCCATCAAAGCCCTTCAGGAGATAAAATGGACCGGTAACATCAGGGAACTGAGAAATGTGGTAGAGCGGCTGGCTATACTCTGCGATACACAGATTACCGCAGCCGATGTGGAAATGTACGCCAGGCCGTTGAGTAAAGGATAAATCGAAAAAACATCAGACAACGGACGTTGATTTCGCCTGTTTGGTATATATTTTGTAATTTTGTACGTTGATAAAGTAACCGGGGATGACCGGTTTTGACAGCAGGGAAGTGGTACTGTAAGCATGCCGGGCGTTGGAAGCGTGGCCCGTTAATCCCAACTTTCAAAGCCCTAAACGGCAACGATTACAATTACGCGTACGCCGCTTAATCAAGAGGATTAAGCCGCCTACTGCTCCCCGGGAAGCCTCGCGCGGCCGCGTCCCGAACGGAGCATCGCAAAAGCCGCGATAATGCAGTTAAGGTCCCGGTGACTGCCCGAAAACCAAAGGGAATAAGAAACGGATCGGGTTGTTTTCTCCCTGTCAGTTTACGAAAACCAACTGAAAACTAAGCATGTAGAAAGCACTATTGCTGCCTGTTTGGACGCGGGTTCGACTCCCGCCATCTCCACAAAAAAA
>ERZ795057.502-NODE-502-length-40942-cov-6.063345_pt1 | contig 40942 bp, 34 predicted proteins | sample MGYA00375141_ERZ795057 | MGnify/ENA primary metagenome ERZ795057 (study PRJEB30186, sample SAMN05720163) | activated sludge metagenome | isolation source: Anaerobic digester | place: Hong Kong | collected 2015-01-26 ...
TGCCAGGGGGGGCAACACCTGGTTTGCCAGGCTCGCAAAGGCGAAATTCGTAATCTGCGTATCTATGCCCGGAGCGAGAATTTTTCCTCCCAGGCCGTAGAGGGTGAGAGCAAGATAGATGGTTCCCAGAATGAAGGGGGCGATGGTGAGCATGGCCATGGCTCCCGCTTTTGTCCGGGCCGCCATGATGCGGGTAAGAAAAAGAGGGTTCGAAGAGACCGCGACGATGGAAACCAGGGAGCCGAGTATATAGTACCAGCTTGCGGGGGAGAGAAGATCTATGCGAAAGAGCTCGGGGAAAAGATCTTTCGCCCGCTCCGGAATTTCCAGAGGAGAGGAGAATTGAGATGTCATCATGCCGCAGGCCCAGAGAAGCCCTACCATCATGAGAAGAAGATTCATGGCGTCGCTGCGGACGATGGAAGGGAGCCCCCCGAAGGTGGTGTAAAGTACGCAGGTATAAATGAGAATGGAAGCCACCACCCGGTTCGTGCCGAACATGGAGCAGATGATGGAGCTGAATCCCCGGAACTCTATGGAGAGAAAGAGAAGAAAAACTACCAGGCAGGCTCCGGCGGTAATTTTGCGAAGTTCCGGCTCCCGGTGTTTCTGGGAGATCCATTGAGGAATGGACAAGGCATGGGAATTGCGGAGGTTGGAAAAGAGAAGCGGAAAAAGAAGCACCGCTCCGATCCATCCGATGACCTCTCCCAGAAAGGCGTGTTCGCCCACGGTGTAAAAGGAGATAATGTACCCTATGATGGGGATGGATCCCAGCCAGGTGGCACAGAAGGAGAAGATGGAGAGCCCCGTGGGGACCTGGCGGAAATTCAGAAAGAAGAAACGACGGTCCTCTTTCCAATAGAAGGCGTTTCCCGTGACGATTACCGTGATGAGAAGATAGAGGAAAAAAAGTGCCAGTTGGTAAAGGGTTTCCATGGCAGGAGCTCCTTTCCGGGGGATACGGGGGAATTGTAATGCTTTTTTGCGGAAGAAGCATGCTTTTTTTTCGCACGGGGTGTTGCAAAAAAACACACCCCCCGAATACGGCATACCTCTGGAAAAAGAGGGAAAATCCCGAAAAAAACTTTTACGGAACGTGAAAAAAGCCCTGCCAAAGGCTTCAAAACCGGGCTTTTCCAGGATGCCTCCTGAGAATGTGGCGCAAAAGCACGATTTCCGTCAAAAGGATTGCTTCCGTTCTCTTGCGTTTGAAAAAAGAAAATCCAAAAGCCTTGTCCCCAGGGGAGAGGGATAACTTTTTTTGCCTCCTTCGATTTTTAAGCAACTTTTTTGCAAATAACCAGAGTGGAAGGAGGTGCGGAATTTCGGAAAATTTTTCGGGGATTGCTTCAAAAATGTATAGCGGAGAAAAAACGACGAAGGAGGATATGTCATGAGCACGGAACAAATGAACAAAAACGGTAACGGTGTCGGTGCGGAGGGATTTGAAAAATCGGCTTTACGCATAGAGCCCCTCACTTTTTTTGAAGGCGCCGCCTGTATCTTCGGAGCCAATATCGGAGCGGGAATTCTGGGGCTCGCTTACGGAGCCCGTAAGGCGGGATGGCCCGTACTGGTCTTCTGGCTTCTCGTAGCGGGGGTCTTTACCACCATATCCATGCTCTATGTGGCGGAAACCACCCTGCGTACCCGCAAGCCCATGCAGCTCAGCGGACTTGCGGAAAAATATCTCGGTCAGGTGGGGTCCTGGCTGATGTTCGCCTCGGTGGCGGTGAACTCTCTCGGCTGTCTTATCGCCTATACCAACGGAAGCGGCCGCATCATCAGCAGCTTTCTGGGAGTGGCTCCCGCCCTGGGAAGCCTTCTCTTCTTCATCCCCGCGGTTCTCGTCATCTGGTTCGGTTTGAGAGCCACCGGGGTTTCGGAAAAAATCATCACCTCCGGCATGGTGGTGATGGTGGTTATCCTGATCCTTGCCACCGTCATGGGGCCGGGAATCCAGAAACAGTTCCTCGCGTATACCGACTGGCGTTTTGCGGTGCCCGTCTTCAGCCTCGCCATCTTCTGTTATATATCCCAATATCTGGTTCCCGAACTTACCCGGGGATTTGCCGCCAAGGGGGGCAGCATCAAAAATCTTCCCAAGGCCATCGTTACGGGCATGAGCATCACCTTTATCTTTCTCGCCCTGGTTCCCATGGCCGCCATCGGCCTCAGCGGACACGAGAGCGTTTCCCAGGTGGTAACCATTGCCTGGGGAGAAGCCCTGGGCCAGTGGGCCTTTTTCGTGGCCAACGCCTTCGCTCTCTGTGCCATGATGACCTCCTTCTGGGCCATAGGGGAGACCTTCCTCACCAATATCGTGGATCGGCTCAAATTCCCCTCGGAGTGGGACGTGAAGTACCGCATTATCTCCATCGCCCTGGTGGTCATTCCTCCCTTCCTCTTCGCCTACACCGGATTGATCTCCTTCGTGGGAGCCATCTATTTCTCCGGAGCCTTTGCGGGAGCCATCATGTCCGTGGTGCCCGTGATGATGCTCAACAAGGCCCGGAAAGAGGGAGACCGGAATCCCGAATGGACCTGCGGCTGGATCGCGCATCCTCTCATCCAGGGCACCTTGATCTTCCTCTTCTGCGGTGCCGCGCTTTACGCCATTCTGGATGCCCTCAAGGTTCTTCCTCACGGTTGGTAGGATAAAGCCGTCATGGAACGCACGCTATCTGCGGAGCATCTCATCTACGATTTCGGGCCGGAACACGCGCCGGTTTTTTCGGTGGATTTCGGAGAATCCTTCTGGGTGGAAAGCCCGGATTGCTATGGAGGACAGATTCGAAGCTCCCGGGATTTGCGCCCTCACATCGACATCTCGCGCATGGATGCCTCCACGGGGCCCATCGCGGTGCGCGGTGCGGTTCCCGGAGAGGCCATACAGGTTTACGTGGAGGATATTCTCTGCGGTTCCCAGGGCATCATGGTCACCTCTCCGGGGCTGGGAGTTCTGGGAGAGAAGATCACCGAGCCGGATACCAAGATTTTGCCGGTTTATGATGGAATGATTCACTTTTCCGAGAAGATCAAGATTCCTCTCCGGGAGCCCATGATCGGAGTTCTCGGAGTGGCTCCGGAAAAGGAAGCCGTGCATTGCGCGGTTCCCGGAGATCACGGTGGCAATATGGATACCAAGGACGTGAAACGGAGCAACAGCGTTTATTTCCCCGTCTTCGTGGAGGGAGCCAATGTGGCTTTGGGAGATCTTCATGCCAACATGGGAGATGGAGAGCTTTCCGGCACGGGGGTGGAAATAGCGGGAAAGGTGAAACTTCGGATAACCCGGGAGCGGCGGCCTCTTCGCATGCCTCTGGTGAAATCCCCCGAGGAGTACATGGTGATCGCCAGCGATACCACCTTCGATAAAACCGTCAAGAAAGCAGTCGCCTACGGGGTTGAGCTTCTGCAGCAAGCCCAGGATCTTTCTTTTCCCGACGCCTACCGTTTGGTAAGCGCCCTGGGGGATATTCGGATAGGCCAGGTGGTAAACGAGAAGATCACTCTGCGCCTCTGTTTTCCCCGCTGGTGCCTGGATCCTTATTTTCGGGAGTAATCGTACAAATTCTTTTCGAGCCGGAGGATTTTTCCGGAAAGACAAAAAGATTCCCGGGGCCTCTCGAGAGGCCCCGGGAACTCTTTTAAGCTGCGGGATCTGCAGAAAATCTAGAAGTGCAGCGTTACCGCAAGAGGAATGGTGGCGTTTCCTTCGGGATCCTCCAGAACGAGCTTGACCAGAATGCCCGAGGGAGCGCTGATGTGCAGAGGGCGCCGGCCTCCCATGAGGAGAAGCTGTTCCAGAGGAATCCGTGCCCGGGGGATTGCCATGTCTCCCACGTAAAGCAGCAGAACCGCCTTGCCTCGATAGGCGCTTTCGGTTTCCACCTGAAGTGCCGTGAGCATGTGAAGTCCTTTGAGATGGTCCTCGTAAAGCACCTGGCTCGAAGAGCCGCCGGGGGTTCCCTGGTAAAGGGAAAGAGGGCCGGAATCTCCAGGGGCCTGTTCCATCAGTTCTTCCGCCTCTTCGTAAAGAGGTGCCTGAGGTGCGGGCATGGCGGCGTTATCCATGGCCATGGTGCCTGCGGTGGGAGGTCCGGAAGTTTTCCTCAGCAAGCTCATGCGTACCTGGGCTTCCGGAGCAGCCATGTAAAGAGGCCTGGGTGCTCCGCCGGCGAAGGATTCGTCCCAGCCGCCGGGAAGGGCGTTGCCCACGATCACGGGGGTGGTGCTTCCCACGGAGCTGTCGTGCCGTACCGCCACGAAGGCGGTGACTTCACAGGGAAGGCCGTAAAAAAGAGATTCCTTCAGGAGGAGAGGAGTGATGACGCTTTCTCTGGTGGAAGCGGCATTTTCCTGGTAAATGGCCTGTTCCGCTATTTCCTCCGCCTCCAGGGCATATCCCATATCCTCAAGTCTCAAAGCGAGTTCTTTCTGAGGATAGTTGCCGTGATAGAGCTGTTCCAGCCGATTCAGCACCAGGGCGCCGTAGAGAGCCTTGATGGATTTTCCTTCCCGGGCATCTACTCTGCGGACCTTGCCCTCCAGGGGCGTTTCGATTCCCCGGGCTTCCAGGGAATAGGAGATATTTCCCATCTCCTTTCCGTCGATGCGTCCCACCACCCAGCGGGCCCGCTGTTGGGGAAGATCCCCCAGGAGCAGGGAAGCCACCTGTTTTTTCTCGAAGGGTACCCGGGAGCTCTGGGGAAGGGTAAGATGTTCTCCCTTACCTTTTTCGAGATGGATCTTCAGGGTAGCCTGGGCCAGCACCGGGCTTCCCCATTCCTCCAGCACTTCTTCCAGGGCGGTGGAGATGTCCGTCTCTTCGGGGGAACTGGTGAGAAACCGGGCTATGCCCTTGCCTTTCCGGGCGATCTCCCGGGCCAGATAATCGTTGGGAGCCGCATCGATGCAGAGGATGCTGAACTTGCGTCCTTCGGAACGCCTGGCTTCCCGCTCCACCAGGCGGAGAATACGGCCGTTGTCGGTTACCTGGGCATCCGTTATGACGAGTATGTGCTGGGAGTAGATGCCCTCCTCCGGGCGGGGAGTGTGAACCGCCTGTTCCAGGGCCACTCCGAGGTTGGTGCCTCCGTCATCTTTGTTGCGGGTAAGAAAATCCACCGCCTTGGTGATATTCTCCCGGGTGGCGGGAAGAGGCCGGGAGGTGAACCAGGAGACGCTGTCGTGAAAGAGCCCCAGGGAAAAGTGATCCTTCGGCGCCAGATTATTGAGAAAGGAGATGACCGCCCAATCTGCGGCCTCCCACTTGGCTCCGCTCATGGAGCCCGAGTGATCCACCAGCAGAATCACTTCCCGGGGAATGCGGGGATGATTTTCCAGCATTGCCGGAGGGGCCGGAGTGAGAAGGCCGAAGAACCAGGTGCTAGAACTTCCTTCGGGGGTGTATTCGTAAATGTTGCAGGAGGCGGGAGTTTTTTCTTCCGGAGCCTTGGGAATCCAGGCAACCACGAAATCACGATCCGGAATTTCCGCTCCCCTGGAGAGGGTGAGGTGTTGGATTTCATTTTCTCCCTTGGGGATGAGAATGTCGTGGGTGGGGCTCTCGATCTCGCAGGGGTCCGTAAAGGTGAGGTTCAGGGAAAAGCGATGTCCCGGATCCCGATAGACCGCCAGGGGATTTCCCTTTGCCTGGGAGGAGCCGAGCTCGTCCTGCCGAAGGAACCGGGGAGCCGTGGTAAGAGGAATTCGCAGTGACCAGCCCGCTTTTTCCGAATCTCCCATCTGGACATAGGTGGTTTCCACCGTCACTTCCTCGTCCGGACGGATTCCCTGAACCGCCAGAGTGAAGACGTTGGGGCTTTCCCGGGTGAGGAGAACCGCCTGTTTGCCCTCCTGCTTGGCCTCTTCGTACTCCGCTTCCGCTTTTTTCCGCTCCTTCAGCTCCGTGACGATGGAAATTTCTCCAAAGCTTACGGTGCAGGACGTTACCGCCGCATCTCCCGGCAGGGGAAAGCGGTAGAGAGCTTCCACCGGATCCGGATGTTCCTCTTTGGTAAAGCCGTATCGGTGGGTTACGCTGACGGATGCCAGGGGGCCCGTAACGGTTCCCGCGATGTCGGTCTTCCGAAGAGGAACGAAACGATTGATTTGCGAGGCGGAGCCCCCCTCGTCTTTCGTGGAAAGAATCTCCATAACCGCCACACCTCCGGAAGCGGCGTTGTCGAACCGTTCCGGTGAAAATTCCGAGGATTCCCCCAGGGAAGGCATCAGCAGAAGCCCGAGGCTCAGAAGAGAGAAGAGCGCAAAATGCATGGAATACAACATAAAAAACACCTCCTGAAAAATTCGTGTTGACCGAAGCATAGCATCTTCTCCTTTTCCGGTTGTCACGAAAGGGCTTTGGAAGTGTTACCGAAATGTCACTGCGGAATGTGGGGTTCTCCGGAAGGAGAAGGGAAAAGTTGGAATATTTCCAAGTATTTTTTTTCTAACTCCTGTTTTTTGAGATGCGGCAAGGGGTGTTTTTCTCTTTATTTTTTAACTATTACAGATTGACAGGCCCTTCTTTTTGAGTTAGGATAAAATTTAGATGCTTCGTTTACGGAGTAATGCGTGTTTTTCGGCGAGAGTACGGTAGAAATCAGGAAAGTGGAGGGATATCTATGGCTGAAGAACAGATCGGATGTGCCCGTCCCACGGGAGCCCAGGTGGGCGACGCTCCTCAAGAGAAGAGCGATGGAAAGATGGAACCTGAGAAGGGAGGATCCCCGATAATGGTAGCTCGAGTAGGTGCTAAAGCTCCGGATTTTGAGGCCCCCGCATATTATCGCGGTAAGTTCACGAAGGTAAAGCTTTCGGATTTTCTTGGCAAATGGGTAATGCTCTGCTTCTACCCGGGGGATTTCACCTTCGTCTGAGCGACCGAAGTGTCAGCGGTCGCTGCCAATTACGAAAAGTTGCAGAAACTCGGTGCGGAAGTTATTTCGGTAAGCGTGGATAGCCAGTTCGTTCATAAGGTATGGAACGATCAGGAGCTTTCCAAGATGGCCGAAAGGGATGTTCCCTTTCACATGGCTTCGGACGGCCCCGGAAACGTGGGGAAAATTTACGGAGTTTACGACGAAAACGCCGGAGTGGAGCTTCGGGGACGCTTTATCATCGATCCCGATGGAGTGATTCAGGCCATGGAAGTGCTTACGCCTCCGGTGGGGCGCAAGTTGGATGAGACCATCCGTCAGCTTCAGGCTTTCCAGCATGTTCGGGCCACCAAGGGTGCCGAAGTCTGCCCCGCAGGATGGGAACCCGGGAAAAAGGTTCTCAAGCCCAGCCCCGAGCTGGTGGCAAATGTTTGGAAGGAATGGAGTCCTCTCAAGGATCACTAAAGCCGGAATTCACAGAGAGTATCACAGAAAGAGCCGCAAAACCGCATTTTCCGGAAAGATTCTTCAGGAACACAAGTAGGGGACAAAAGATGTTTTCATGCCGAAGAAAATGTCGTTGCCCCTGATAGATACCGGGGAAAGGATTTACGTAAATCCTTTCCCCGGTTTTTTTGTCGTTCCCTAACTGCTCCGGTGGTGGCCGTCTTTTTTCTGGAGGTTTTTATCTCTCGGGAGTTTCTGCCGCCGCCTCCGGCATTTCCTCCAGAGGGCGGGCGAAGCGTTTGGCATAGGCTCCATTCCGTTTCAATTGCCGATCCCAGAAAAAATAATTTGCCAGGGGGAGTATGAGGCGTACCCGTAGAGAGGGAAGCCTCCGAGGCCCGGTGAGAGAGGCGAGAATCTTTTCATCCAGTTTCCCCGTTTCCGCATAGATGCGTCCGAGATCCTCGTAACGTTGAAGCAGTTTCTTCCCCCGGTGCCGGGCTCCTTCACCGCCTCCCATGCGGATAACGCCGGGAGAGGGAGCTCCGAGGCGCCGACCCAGCTTGAGAAGGTAGTTTTTCATGGGACGGGTGTGGGTTTCTTCGGGGAAGCCGGTCTGAACGAGAAAAAGGGTTCTCATGAATTCGCAGCGGCCTTTGTAGGGTTCCAGGGCTTCGATAAATTTTTTGGTTATTCCCGGCATGGCATCCACATAGATGGGAAAGGCCAGCAGGGCGGTAGATTCTTTGAAGAAGGCCTCCGGGGCTTTCTCGAAATCTTCGGGATCTGCCAGAAAAAATTCTTCGAATCGGTTTCCCGGAAAGGTTCGGCTATCGCAAAATCCCTTGGCGAAGGCCCGGGTGAGTATGGCGGAGTTGCTTCTTTTTCCCCGGGGAGAGCCGTTAAAGATGTTCAAGAGCATGGTGCACCTCCTCGAAGTTTTCCTTCCCCAGGGGGAGAGTAAAGAGAAGCCGGGTATGGGCGTTTCGGGCAAAGCGCTCGAAGGCGGTGGTGATAATCTGCAGATCCTCTTCGTCCGTATCTTCTTCGGGTTCGTAGAGCAGGGCCATGAGAGGATTTTTGTCGTACCGCATGGGGTGACGGCATTCTCCCTCTTCATCGAGCTCGATGTAGGGAAGGGCGTTGGGAATGAACCGGTCGATGGCGTTTTTGAGAAGTGCCGAAGGAAAGCCCATAATCAGGGGAGAGATAAAAATCGTTACCTCCGCCCAAAGCAGGGATTGCAGAAAGGATACATGATCATCCTTAAAAATACAGATACCCGGATTTTGCAGCCAACAGGAAAAGCAGCCCACGCATGCGGCGATATTCTTGTCTTTCAGGTGAAGGCTTTTTACGCTATGTCCCCGCAACGCGAGAAATCCATGCAACGCTTCGAAGTTCTCCCGGAAGGTTTCGCACTCCTCCCGGGGATCCCCGTTTACAAGAAATATTCGCATGAAAAGGCTCCCTTCCTTACGAATACAATCCGGGTCTCTCTTTCGTGCCCGGCATGAAGAAACTCTTTCTCTTTCGGAGCTTTCCCTTTATTGTTTCTTTCCCCGGGGATGAGGATCCAGGGATTTCATGGAAAGATTGATATGCCGTCGCATGAGGGCTACCGCAAGATCCGGGTCTTTGAGACGCAGGGCTTCGTGCAGCTGCCGGTGCTCTTCCAGGCTGGGATTGGTGTCGAAATTGAAGAAGGACTCGTAAAACACCATGTAGACGTTGGTCCGGGTGAGGATGTTATCGATGTACTCCTTGAGAACCACGTTGCCGCTGGATTCGGCGATGATCTGATGGAAGGTGACGTTGATGTTGAGATAGGCTTCGGTGTCTCTTTCCTCGAAAATCTTTTCCTCTTCCTGAATGGCCTCCTCCAGGCGGCAGAGCTGGAGAGGCGTGATCCGGGATGCCGCCTTGTGAACCGCCAGAGTCTCCAGGTGTTCCCGCACCTCGTAGGCGTTTTCCATCTCCTCCATGGTGGGTGAAGCAAGCCGGGCTCCGCTGTTGGGGATAAGAAGAACCAGCCCTTCGTTGGCGAGCCTGCGGATCGCTTCCCGCACGGGAGTGCGGCTGAGCTGCATCTCCTCCGCAAGTCCCACTTCCGGAAGCCTTTGTCCCGGCTTCAGCTCTTTGGAGATAATTTTATGGCGCAGAGCGTGGTATACGAAATCTGCGCTGGTGGCGTAAAAGGGCATGTCCTTTGCCCGAAGTGTCTGCATGGCAGATCGCTCCCTTCTTAGTATACGTTACGAGTCGTGTGAATGCCTCGTATTGTACTTGCTGTATCCTATTTTGTCGATCCAAAAAAACTTCTCCGGAAAAGCAAAAAAGTTTTATACTAAAAACAGCCTGCTAAAGCAGAGTTTTTAAGGTTTTCCCGGAATTCTTTTCCGGGGAAACCTTGACAAAAAAAGCTCTTTGTCGTACATATATGAATACCTTGTATTCAATGAGTACGATATTTGATTCTTACGTACCTTGCATGGAAAGATCTCGAAAAAATTGTTTTTTCAAAGAAGAAGGAATGGAGGTATCCCTATGGCTCAGTATCCGGATTTGAAAGATAAGGGCGTGGTGATTACCGGCGGTGCCAGCGGTATCGGTCTTGCCACGGCAGAGCGTTTTGCCCGGGAGGGGGCCCGGGTGGTGATTTTCGATGTCAATGCGGAGGCCCTGGAGCACGTGGCCGAAGCGCATCCCGATTTCGCGGGAGCCCTGAAGGTTGACGTGAGTTCTCCCGAGGAGGTGCAACGGGGCTTCGAGGAGGCGGAAAAACTGGCGGGGAGCGTGGATGTTCTCGTGGCCAACGCGGGTATCAGCGTGCGGTCTCCCTTCGTGGATATTTCCTGGGAACAGTGGCGCCAGGTAATGGGAATCAATCTGGACGGAATTTTCCTCTGCGCCCGGGAGGCGGCGCGACGCATGATTCCCCGGAAAGAGGGGGTCATTCTTATGACCGCTTCCACCAACGGTACCGAGGGACATCCCTTCTATGCGGATTATAACGCCTCCAAGGCGGGGGTGATTCTGCTCTGCAAGACCATGGCCCTGGAGCTGGCTCCCAGAATCCGGGTGAATGCGGTCTGCCCCGGATACGTGCTGACTCCCATGCAGAAGGCGGAATACACGCCGGAGATGCTGGAGGCCACGAATCAAAAGATTCCTATGAAACGCCACGCTGCGCCGGAAGAGGTGGCAGGGCTTTTCGCCTTTCTCGCCTCCTCCGAAGCTGCCTATATTACGGGAGCGGAAATTCCCATCGACGGCGGCGAGACCGCGGGGCTGGCATAGTTTTTGGAAGGCCCGCCTTTTTTTGCCGAGGTTGATGGCGGGAGGGGCGGGTAAATCGGAAAACACGGAGGAAAGAACATGGATTTTACAAAGGTTTTCGGGCTTTTCGGCAAGGTTGTGGTGGTTACGGGAGCCGCTTCGGGGATCGGCCATGGAGTGGCTTCCTTTCTGTACGAGGCGGGAGCTTCGGTGGTGCTGGTGGACCTGGATCGGGAAAAGGGAGAGGAGGCCGCCCGGAAGATGGGAGAACGGGCCTTCTTCATCCCCTGTAACGTAACCTCCAACGAGGATTGCAAGGCCCTGGGAACGGCTCTGAAGGAAAAGTTCCGCAGCATCCACGCTCTGGTGAACTGTGCCGGAGTGATCCGTCGGAAAAACGCGGTGGATCTCGAGGAAAAGGATTGGGATATCTCCCTGGATGTGAGCCTCAAGGGAACCTGGCTGGTTTCCAAGTACCTCCTCCCTCTCATGATGGAAAAGGGAGGAAGCGTGGTGAACATCGGTTCCGGCTGGGGAATCAAGGGAGGTCCCAATGCGGTCTCCTACTGTGCCGCCAAGGGAGGTATCGTGAATATGACCCGGGGCATGTGCATCGACCATGGAGCCCAGAACATCCGGGTGAACTGCGTTTCTCCGGGAGATGTGGATACCCCCCTTCTGCGGAGCGAAGCGGTGCAGCTCGGATTGGATATGGACGAGTGGCTCCGGGAGAGTGCGGACCGTCCTCTGGGGCGTATCGGAACTCCCGAAGATATCGCCAAGGCGGTCTACTTTTTGGTAAGTGATCTTTCCGCGTGGGTAAGCGGAGCGAATCTCGTGGTGGACGGCGGGGGTACCGCATAATTTCCCCGCATAGAGAAGGAGGCGTTTTTTGTATGGAGAGCAAGAAGGTTGTCTATCCCTATATTCCCAACTCCGCTCCGGAGGTGCAGAAGGAGATGCTCGCATCCATCGGAGCCGAGAGCATCGACGAGTTTTACGAGTGCATTCCCGAGCCTTTGCGGTTTAAGGGAAAAATGGATCTTCCCGAGCCCTTTCTGGACGAATACAGCCTGAAACGGCATATGGAGAAGATGCTCCGGAAGAACCGGGGAACCCATGAACACCTCAGCTTTATGGGAGGCGGATCCTGGCAGCATTACGTTCCCGCGGTGTGCGACGAGGTGAATCATCGTTCGGAATTTCTCACCGCCTATGCGGGAGAGCCCTACGAGGATCACGGGCGTTTTCAGGCGTTGTTCGAATATACCAGCATGATGGGAGAACTTCTGGAGATGGATGCGGTGAACGTGCCCACCTACGATGGTTCCCAGGCGGCGGCTACGTCGATTCGCATGGCCTGCCGGATTACAGGACGGGATACGGTGCTGGTGGCGGAAAATGTCCATCCCGAACGGATGCTGGTAATCCGCAACTACTGTCATCCCGGAGTGACCCTCCGCAGCGTTCCCTTCTGCGACAAGACGGGGACCCTGGATATGGAGGCCCTGAAAAAGAGCATCACCCCGGAGGTGGCGGGGCTCTACGTGGAGAATCCCAACTTCCTGGGGTATCTCGAAGTGGAGGCCTCGACAATGGCGGAGCTGCTTCACGCTTCGGGAGCTCTCTTTATCGTCGGAACGGATCCCAGCTCCCTGGGAGCTCTCACGCCTCCCGGGCGGTACGGAGCGGACATCGTCTGCGGAGACATTCAGCCTCTTGGAATGCATATGTACGCCGGAGGCGCCCGGGCGGGGTTCATCGCCACCCGGGACGAGGAGCGTTTCGTGCAGCAGTTTCCCTCCCGGCTCTTCGGCATCGCCCCCACCACTCACAAGGAGTGGGGCTTCGGGGACGTGGCCTGGGAGCGTACCTCCTTCGCCAAACGGGAAGAGGCGGTGGAGTTCGTGGGAACCGCTTCGGCTCTTTGGGGCATTACTGCGGGGGTCTATCTGGCCCTCATGGGGCCCCAGGGGATGAAGGAGCTCGGAGAGGGAATCTTCCAGCGTTCCGCCTATTTGGCGGAAAAAATGGCGGAGCTTCCGGGGGTGAAGGTGCTCTTCCGGGATACTCCCTTCTTCAAGGAGTTCGGAGTGAACTTCGAGGGTACTGGAAAGACCGTGAAAGCCGTTAACGAAGCCCTTCTGGAAAAGGGAGTCTTCGGATGCCTGGATCTTTCCGAGGATTTCCCCTCCCTGGGACAGACCGGGCTCTTCTGCGTCACCGAGGTGCACAGCCAGGAAGACATGGATATTCTTGTCCGTCTCCTGAAGGAGATCCTGGGTTAGCTCCGGGATTTTCGAGAAAAAGAGAAAGGACGATCCTTCATGGGAATGAATATGCAAACCAAACTGCGTGATTTTCATCAGGCTCGGTGGGACGAACCCATCATTTTCGAGCTTTCCGCACCGGGAGAACGGGGTATCCTTCTTCCTCCGGCAGAAGAGGAAGTGGCGCGCCAGGGAGCCGAGGGGCTCGAAAAAATTCCCTCCTATATGAGACGCACCGCTCCTCCCGCTCTACCCGAGATGGGGCAGATGCGGGTGCTCAAGCACTACTTGCGGCTCTCCCAGGAAAATCTGGGGGCGGATCTCAACGTGGATATCGGTCAGGGAACCTGTACCATGAAATACAGCCCCAAAATAAACGAAGTGCTGGCGGCAAATCCCGCTCTCTCGGAACTGCATCCCAAACAGGACGAATCCACCCTCCAGGGGCTTCTGGAGATGCTCTACAAGACCGAGCACGCTCTCAAGGAGATCTCCGGCATGGACCGGTTCTCTCTTCAGGCGGGGGGAGGCTCCCACGCCATCTATGCCATCGTCTCCATTATCCGGGCCTGGGTGGATGCCACGGGGCAGAGCGATACCAAGGACGAGATCATCACCACCATCTTTTCTCATCCCTCCAACGCAGCTACGCCGATACTCAAGGGCTTCAAGGTGATCAATCTCTATCCCGATGCGGAGGGGCGGCCGGATTTCGAGGCCCTCAAGGCGGCGGTGAACGAGCGTACTGCGGCGTTGCTCATCACGAATCCCGAGGACATCGGCATCTACAATCCCCGGATCAAGGAGTTTACGGATCTGGTGCACTCCGTGGGAGGCGTTTGCAGTTACGACCAGGCGAACCTCAACGGCATCATGGGGATCACCCGGGCCAAGGAGGCGGGGTTCGACCTCTGTTTCTTCAACCTTCACAAGACTTTTTCCGCTCCCCACGGATGCGGGGGCCCCGGAGGGGGCGTTATCGGAGTTACCTCGGAGCTGGCGAAGTTTCTGCCGGTGCCCCTGGTGGAGTTCGATTCCTCCGAAGAGCGCTACTACCTGAACTACGATCTGCCTCAAAGCATCGGGAAGGTGAAGGATTTTTACGGTTCCGTGCCGGTGATTCTCAAGGCCTATGCCTGGATTCTGTCCCTCGGCCAGGAGGGGCTCACCGAGGCCGCCCGGGTGGCGGTGCTGAACAACAACTATATGTTCCGTAACATCCTGAAGATTCCCGGAGCCAGCGCCCCTTACGCCGAGGGAGAACACCGGGTGGAGCAGGTGCGCTACAGCTGGAAGAAGCTGAAGGAGGAAACCGGCATCGGCACCGCGGAGGTGCAGAACCGCATGTTCGATTACGGGGTGCACTACTGGACCAGCCACGAGCCCTGGATCGTGCCGGAACCCTTTACGGTGGAACCCACGGAATCTTATTCCAAGGAGGAGTTGGACGAATTCCTCGCCATCATGAAACAGATCGTCAAGGAGGCTCACGAGGATCCGGAGATGCTGCGCCACGCGCCTCACAAGAGCACCATCCACCACGTGGATCACGATTATCTGGACGATCCCGCCAAGTGGGCCATGACGTGGCGGGCCTATAAAAAGAAGTACACCGGCTATTTCGAACCGAAAAGTTAAAACCTTGTCTCCCCAGGAAGAGAATTTCCCGAGAATCAAAAGAGGAGGTTCTCCTTCTTGGGGAGATGTTTTTCGATTGTCGAGAAGGAGTTAAAAAATTATGAAGCTTGGAGTGATCGTCAATCCCGTGGCGGGTATGGGAGGAGCCGTGGGGCTCAAGGGTACCGACGGAGCGCAGGTTCTGGCGGAGGCCCGGCGCCGTGGGGCAATTCCCCGATCCCCCGAAAGAGCGGTACGGGCTTTGAGAAAACTACGTCCTCTCCGGGAAAATCTCGATGTTTTCACCTGTCCCGGAACCATGGGAGAGACGGAACTCCGGGAGTGCGGTTTTGTTCCGAAGGTCCTCGATTGCGGAGCTTCCGGGGATTCGGAAAGCTCCTTTTCCCGGGAACATACCCTTCGGGGAGTGCGTCTCATGAAAGAGTTCGGGGTGGATCTGCTTCTTTTCGCCGGAGGGGACGGCACCGCCCGGGACATTTGCGAGGTCGCGGGGGAGTCCCTTTTGGTTCTGGGGATTCCTGCGGGGGTAAAGATTCACTCCCCCGTGTATGCTACCTCTCCGGAATCCGCGGGAGAGCTTGCTCTGAGCTATCTTTCGGGCTCCCGGATTCCCGAAAAGATTGCGGAGGTCCGGGATATCGATGAAGAGGCCTTTCGTTTAGGCCGGGTGCAGGCTCGGCTCTATGGATATTTGCGCATTCCCTTCGAACGCCGCCGGGTACAGGGGCTCAAGTCCGGAAGCCCCGCTTCGGATTGGGTGGCTCAGCAGGCTATCGCGGCGGCGGTGGCGGAGGAAATGGAGCCCGGAGTGTGCTACGTTCTCGGCCCCGGTACCACCACCCGGGAGGTGGCGGACGCTCTGGGAGTGCCGAAAACCCTTCTCGGAGTGGATGTGGTGCGAGATGGAAACCTTTTGGGAAAGGATCTCGGAGCGGAGGAGCTCGAAGATCTTGTAAAGGAGAATCCCGTGCGGGTGGTGGTAACTCCCATCGGCGGCCAGGGATATATCCTGGGCCGGGGAAACCAGCAGATCGGCCCGAACATCCTCCGCCGCTGCGGCCGAAAGGGGCTTCTGGTGCTTTGCGCTCCCGAAAAACTTCGGGCCCTGGAGGGAGAACCTCTGCGGGTGGATACGGGAGACCCGGATCTGGATCGGGAGTTCGAAGGATATGTCCGGGTGCGCACGGGATATTCCCAGGAGAGCATGTACCCTCTTCGGGGATGGTAATAAGGAGGCCCCTCATAAAGGAGGTGGTGCGAAAAAACGAAAACGAAGAAAGAAGGCGGAAAGAAACGAGAAGTTTATGGAAAAGCAGTATGAATGTATAAGGTGAAGGAGGACGGGTTCTTATGGCTCTATTGAAACTGGCTCCCATCGCGGTACTGGCGGGGCTTATGCTGAGCGGTATGGATATTCTTCTGGCGGCTCCTCTCGCCACCATCACCGCGGTGGCTCTGGCCATGATTCTCGACAGGTATCGTTTTCAAGAGGTTTTCGACGCGGCCCTGGATAACGTGAAACACTTCATCATCGTATTCTTCATTCTCATGGCGGCCTACGCTCTGGCGGAAGCCTTCATGGCCACCGGAGTAGGGGCGTCCATCATCATCATGTCTCTCAAACTGGGGATTTCGGGGCAAACCGTGGCGGTTATCGGGCTCTTCGCCACCGCGGTGCTTTCCATCGCTACGGGAACCTCCTGGGGGACCTTCGCGGCCTGTGCCCCGGTGTTTCTCTGGCTCAGCCACATCGTGGGAGGAAGTCCTATCCTTACGGTGGCAGCCGTGGCGGGGGGCTCCTGTTTCGGGGATAATATCGGTCTTATTTCAGATACCACCGTGGTGAGCTCGGGAATGCAGGAAGTGGAAATCATTCACCGGGTACGCCATCAGGGGGTATGGTCTTTCCTCTGCCTCTTCATTTCGGCGGGGATTTTTTATTTTGCGGGTACCAGCATGGGATTGGGAAGCGAAGCGGGGAACGCCGCCGCCGCCATCGATGCCATTCCTCCCGAGGTTTGGGCGAGCCTGGAGGAGAAAAGGGCATCTGCAGTAACCCTGTTGGAACAGGTGCGATCGGGGGTTCCCCTCTACATGATTATACCGCTTCTCGTGGTTCTTGGCATGGCGGTATCCGGAATTTCCACTCTTCTCTGTCTGGGAGCGGGTATCGTGGCCGCTCTGATCTTCGGTATGGTGGCGGGAACCGTATCATCGGTACTGGAATTTTTGGATTTGATCTATACGGGTTTTTCCGATGCCGGAAGCTGGTCCATCGTGATGATGATGTGGGTGGGAGCCTTCGGAGGGGTGATGCGGCTTATGAAGGCCTTCGATCCCATCGCTCATGGAATTCTCAGAATGGTACGCAACGTGCGGCAGCTCATCTTCAGCAACGGAATTCTCTGCCTCATCGGTAACGCCGCTCTGGGGGACGAGATGGCTCAGATCGTTACCATCGGTCCCATCATCAAGGAGATGACCGACGAGAACGTGGAGGCCAGCGAAGAGGATATGTACACCCTCCGGCTTCGCAACGCCACCCTCTCGGATGCCTTCGGAGTGCTGGGCTCCCAGCTCATTCCCTGGCATTGCTACATCGTTTTCTTCGTGGGCATCGCCTATGCGGTGTATCCTCTCTATCACTTCATGCCTCTGGATATTATCCGGTTCAACTTCATGGCTTTCGTGGCGGTGGGCTCCATGCTGGTGCTTACCTTCACCGGGTGGGATCGTTTCATTCCCCTCTTCAAGATTCCTTCGGAACCCGATGTGAAGCTGAAAAAGCGGGGATAATCCACACCAGCTCTTTTGATGAAATCCGCAGAGAGGAGGGGAAACCCTCCTCTTTTTGATGCTCCGAAAAAGTTTCTTTTTTCTGACAAATCATCGTCTCTCTGACATTGACACCGTTCAAGAGCTTGGATACACTAAAAAGGGGTTGACTATCCTCGGCAATATGTTCGGGTATCGGGAGTACGAATCATCAAAATTTTTAGGGGAGGTTCAGGAAATGAAAAGAAGAGTTGCTTTAGCGGTGCTTTTTGGGGTATGCGGTATGCTGCTTTTGGGGAGCGGTGTCTTCGGGGCGAGTAAAATCGAAATCGGCTGCGCCATCTACAAGTTTGACGACACCTTCATGACCGGTGTCCGGAACGCCATCGCGGAGGCCGCCAAGGACAAGGCCAAGGTGGATATCGTGGACAGCCAGAACTCCCAGGCCACTCAGAACGACCGGGTGGATATGTTCATCACCAAGAGGCTTAACGCCATGGCCATCAACCCCGTAGATCGTACCGCCGCAGGGGTTATCATCGAGAAGGCCAAAAAGGCGAACATTCCCGTGGTGTTTTTCAACAAGGAGCCCCTTCCCGAGGATATGCAGAAGTGGGACAAAATCTACTACGTGGGAGCCCGGGCGGAGGAGTCCGGTACCATGTCCGGCCAGATCATCGTGGATTACTGGAAAAGCCATCCCGAGGCGGACAAGAACGGGGACGGAGTGCTTCAGTACATTATGATCAAGGGAGAGCCGGGACACCAGGATGCGGAGCTTCGCACGGAATATTCCATCAAGGCCATAACCGATGCGGGAATTCCCGTGGAGAAGCTGGCGGAAGATACCGCTCTCTGGGATCGTGTACGGGGACAGGAAAAAATGGCGGCCTTTCTGGCGGCCCACGGAGACAATATCGAGGCGGTTCTGGCCAATAACGACGATATGGCTCTCGGAGCCATCGAGGCTCTCAAGGCGGGGGGATATTTCAAGGATGGCAAGTTCATGCCCGTGGTGGGCGTGGATGCCACGGCTCCCGCTATCCAGGCTCTCGAAGAAGGAACCCTTTTGGGAACCGTGTTGAACGATGCCATCAACCAGGGGCAGGCTACCTTCAATCTTTCTTTCCTCCTGGCCCAGGGAGAGACGCCCACTTCGGAAAACTCGGGGTATGAGATCTCCGACGGCAAGTATGTCTGGGTTCCCTATCGCAAGGTTACTCCGGAGAACGTGGACGAGTTCAAATAATATTTTTCGATAGGAAAGTCCGGGAGGGGGGCGCGGCTCCCCTCCCTTTGCATACCCTTTCCGAAATGCGGGTACGGGAACGATGCGGGGGGAAGGATGTTCATGGAAAAGAACGATCAGTTCGTATTGGAAATGCGCCATATATCGAAGGCTTTTCCCGGAGTGCAGGCACTTCAGGATGTCAGCCTGGAAGTGCGTCCCGGGACGGTGCACGCTCTTATGGGGGAGAACGGGGCGGGAAAATCCACTCTGGTGAAATGCCTTTTCGGCCTGTACCTTCAGGATGAGGGAGAAATTCTGCTCCAGGGGAAGCCCGTTACCATATCCAGCTCCCGGGAGGCTCTGGACCTGGGAATTTCCATGATTCACCAGGAGCTGCACCCCATTCCTGATCGGTCGGTGATGGAGAACGTCTGGCTCGGTCGGGCTCCTCTTCGAAAACTGGGAAAACTGAACTTCGTAGATCACAGAGCCATGAAGGAGAAAACCGAAAGCCTTTTCGAGGATCTGAAGCTGGATATCAATCCCCGGAGCCTGGTGCGGGATCTTTCGGTCTCCAAGGTACAGTCCATGGAGATCGCCAAGGCGGTTTCCTACAATGCCCGGGTTATTGTGATGGACGAGCCCTCCTCCTCTCTTACGGGGCACGAAGTGCACCATCTTTTTGGAATTATCCGCAATCTCAAGGAGCGGGGAATTTCCATCATCTATATCTCGCACAAGATGGAGGAAATTCTCGAAATCGCGGATGACGTCACCATCATGCGGGACGGCAAAAAGGTGGGCACCTGGCCTGCGGGGGAACTTACCACGGATCTCATCATCTCCCGCATGGTGGGCCGGGAGATGACGAACCGCTTTCCCCCTCGGAAAAACAGGCCCGAAGAAGAAGCGGTGCTGGATGTTCGGGGATATACCTCGCCTTTTCCCAAGTCCTTTCAGGATGTTTCCTTTACGCTGCGCCGGGGAGAGATCCTCGGGGTGGGAGGGCTTGTGGGGGCCCAGCGGACCGAAGTGATGGAGGCCCTTTTCGGCCTGCGTTCCCTGGAATCCGGAAAAGTGCTGATCCATGGAAGAGAGGCGGATCTCTCCTCCCCCATCAAGGCGAAGAAACACAAAATGGCCTTTCTCACCGAGGAACGGCGGGCCACGGGAATCTTTCCGGTGCTTTCGGTGCAGTTCAACCTTTTGGCGGCCCATCTGGCTTCCTACGTGGGATCCGGAAGGCTTCTCAACCAGAGATCCATGTGCAGGGATGCCCGGGAAGGAATCGAAAAACTTTCGGTGAAAACCCCTTCCTCCCGGGAGCTGATCCGCAACCTCTCCGGAGGGAACCAGCAGAAGGTGCTCCTTGCCCGGTGGCTTCTCACGGATCCGGAGATCCTCATTCTCGACGAACCTACCCGGGGGATCGACGTGGGGGCCAAGTACGAAATCTATACCATCATGGCGGATCTCGCGAGCCAGGGAAAGAGCATCGTCATGATCTCTTCGGAGATGCCGGAACTTTTGGGCATGACGGATCGCATTCTCGTCATGAGCCAAGGACGCCTTGCGGGGATCGTGAACACTCCGGAAACCACGGAAGAAGAGATTATGCGGCTTGCCACCAAATATGTGGCGTAGCGGAAAAACATAGAAAGAACAAGGAAGGAAAGGGTCGGTTATGGAGTCAAAAAAGACGTTTGTCGGATCTTCGCTGCAGTTTCTTTCGCAACACGCCATTTTCGTGGTTCTCGTGGCGCTGGTGCTTATCATCGCCATGGTGGATCCCCGGTTTTTATCTTTTAATATTTTAAGAGACGTGCTCATGCAGAGTTCCACCCGGGCCATCATGGCCTTGGGAGTCGCCTTTATTCTTATCACCGGAGGAGTGGATCTCTCCTCGGGGCGCATGGTGGGTTTCGCGGCGGTCATTTCCGCCTCCATGCTCCAGATCCCCGAATATGCCCGGCGTTTCTATCCGGATCTTCCCAATCTTCCGGTACTGCTTCCCATTCTTATGGCCATTCTGGCCTGCATGCTTTTCGGCATGTTCAACGGTATCATCGTGGCCAAACTCCAGGTGCCGCCCTTCATCACCACTTTGGGAAGCATGGTTATGGTGTACGGTATCAACTCCATCTACTTCGACATGGCCCCCAACAATTCCCAGCCCATCGGAGGGCTTCGGCCGGACTTTACCGCCCTGGGGTCGGGACATCTTTTCAATATGCCCATCATTATTATCATTGCCCTGGTGGTGGCGGTGGGAGTGTGGATTCTCTTCAACAAGACCCAGCTCGGCATGAATATGTACGCCATCGGGGGGAACCGGGAGGCCGCCATCGTCTCCGGAGTGAACGTGGTGCTTACCCTGATTCTTCTCTACGCCATCGCGGGAGCTCTCTACGGCGTGGCGGGGGTGCTCGAGGCGGCCCGTACGGGAGGAGCCACCAACAACTACGGTAACATGTACGAGCTGGATGCCATCGCGGCCTGCGTGGTGGGAGGCGTTTCCACCACCGGAGGCGTGGGGACCGTGCCGGGAGTGCTTGCGGGGGTGCTCATCTTCGGGGTTATCAACTACGGCCTCACCTTTATCGGTGTGAACCCCTATTGGCAGCTTATCGTGAAGGGACTCATCATCGTGGCGGCGGTCTCCTTCGATATCCGGAAATACATCGCCAAAAGGTAGATTGCTCGAAGCCCTTCTTTCGACCTCTCTGCGAAGCCCCCGGGATTTCCTTCGGAATCCGGAAGGGCTTCGCTTTTTGTTGTCTTCCGGGCTCTTTTCCACTACACTTTACTTGGAAAAAGCTTCCCCATCTCGGAGCAAGGGAGGGATTCTTTCGTGAATATGGAAGCGTTTCTTGCGGTGGCCCGGGGAGACGCCGAGGCGGATCTTGTGCTTCGGGGAGCCCGGATAGCCAATGTTTTCACCCTGGAATACGAGGAGGCGGAAATAGCCCTTTTCAAAGGCTATATCGCGGGAGTGGGAAAGGGATACCGAGGCAAAAAGGAGGAAGATCTTTCGGGGCTTCTTTTGGTGCCGGGATTTCTCGACGGGCACTGTCACATCGAAAGCACCATGCTCACTCCCGCGGGTTTCTCGGAGCTCGCGGTGCTGCGGGGCACCACGGGAGTGGCGGCGGATCCCCACGAGATCGCCAATACTCTGGGAATGAAGGGAATCGAGTACATGTGGCGGGAGAGCCTGGATTGCCCGGTGGATATTTTTTATACCGCTCCTTCCTGCGTTCCCGCTTCGTCCTTCGAAACTCCTTTGGAACCCCTGGATGCGGGGGCTTTGGAAGAAATGTTTGCCCGGGGATGGTGCGATTCCCTGGGAGAGGTGATGAACTATCCAGGAGTGATCCAGGGGGATCCCGCCCTCTGGGCCAAGCTCTACGTAACGGGAAAACGCCCCCGATCGGGACACGCTCCGGGGTTGAGGGGAAAAGACCTCTGCGCCTATCTTCTTTCGGGATGCGATTCGGATCACGAGAGCTTCGCCCTGGAAGAGGGATTGGAAAAATTGCGCCGGGGAATGTGGCTCATGATCCGGGAGGGGGCCACGGAACACAACCTGGAGGAACTCGCTCCCCTGGTGCGGGAGAACGAGGCTCGAACCAGCCGCTGCATGATGGTGAGCGACGATCTCTCCGCCCGGTATCTCCGGGATACGGGGCATATGGATGTCAAAATCCGCCGTGCCATTAAACTGGGGATTTCTCCTCTGGCGGCGCTGCGCATGGTGACCCTTTCTCCGGCGGAATACTTCGGATGGAAAGATCGGGGAGCTCTCGCACCGGGGCGGTTGGGGGATATGGTAGCGGTGGATTCCCTGGAAAATTGCCAGGTCCGCAAGGTCTGGAAGAAGGGGCGCCTGGTGGTTTCCGAAGGAGAACTTCTGAGCGGCAGGGTTCCCCGGATCACTCCGCCCTCTCTGGGCTGCAGCGGCGTTCCGGTTCCCGAAGAAAAGGATTTCCGGCTTCCGGTTCCGCCGGGGGCGAAGATCCGCGTGTTGGGGCTTCGTCCGGGACAGGTGGTGACGGATCATCTCATGATGGAGCCTACCGTGCGGGAAGGCTGTGCGGTGCCGGATCCTTCCCGGGATCTCGCCTTTCTCGCGGTGCTTGAAAAAAATCAGGGTACGGGGCGCCTGGGGATCGGTTTCGTCTCCGGTCTCGGGCTGAAGGAGGGAGCTCTCTTTTCCTCGGTGGCCCATGACGCCCATAATTTCGTGGTGGCGGGAATGGATATTTCCTCCATTCTGAAGGCTTTCGAAACCCTTATCCAAGAGGGAGGTGGTATTGGAGCGCTACGGGGCCGGGAAGTTTTGGCATCCCTGGCTCTTCCCGTGGGAGGGCTCATGAATGCCTCCGAGGGGGATGCGGTTATCCGGGGGCTTTCGGAGGCGGAAAAAGCTGCAGAGACCCTTGGAACCGGGCTGGATCATCCCTTTATGGCCCTGAGTTTTCTCTCTCTCTCGGTGATTCCGGAGCTCAAGCTCACCGACCGGGGATACGTGGATCTGGGCAGAGGCGGCAGCCAGCCTCTCTTTGTGCAAGATTGATTTTTTATTTTTAAGGAGGAGGATGTATCATGGCATCGTGGTTGGAAAGCCAATTTAAAATCAAGGAGTCCGGAAGCGACGTCAAAACGGAGATTCTCGCGGGAATCACCACCTTCATGACCATGGGGTACATTATTTTCGTCAATCCCGGCATTCTCCAGAATACCGGCATGCCCTTCGGAGCTCTCATGACCGCCACCTGCGTGGCCAGCGCCCTGGCTACCTTTCTCATGGCCTTTATGGCGAACTATCCCATCGCTCTCGCTCCCGGTATGGGACTCAACGCCTTTTTCGCCTTCGGGGTTGTGCTGGGCATGGGAATTTCCTGGCAGGTCGCCCTGGCGGCGATTTTTATCGAAGGTATCATTTTCATTCTTCTTACGCTTACCAAAATTCGAGAAAGCATCGTCAACGGCATTCCGAAATCCCTTAAAATTGGTATTTCCACGGGGATCGGTCTTTTTATCGCCTTCATCGGCCTGCAGAGTGCGGGGGTGATCGTGAAAAACGATGCGGTTCTCGTGGGGCTGGGGAATCTGAAATCCCCGGAGGTTCTTCTGGCGTGCCTGGGCTTTTTCATCATGGTCACTCTGGAGGTGCGCAAAATACGAGGATCCATTCTCTGGGGAATTCTCGCCATCACCGCCATCGCGGTCTTTATGGGCGTCGCCCAGGCTCCGGAAGGTTTCGTCTCGTCGCCTCCCTCGGTAATGCCCATCTTCGCCAAGATGGACTTTTCCGGGCTCGCGAATCCCAACTTCTGGATCGTGGTCTTCTCCTTCTTCTTCGTGGACTTCTTCGATACCGTGGGAACCCTGGTGGGAGTTACCAACCGTGCGGGAATGCTGGATAACGAGGGACGTCTTCCCAAAGCCCGGGAAGCTCTTATGGCGGATGCCCTGGGAACTACCGCGGGAGCCGTTCTGGGTACCTCCACGGTAACCTCCTACGTGGAGAGTGCCAGCGGGGTGGAACAGGGAGGCCGCACGGGGCTTACCGCTCTGGTGGTGGGAATCCTTTTCCTGCTGGCCCTCTTCTTCTCTCCCGTGGTGGCCATCGTTCCTTCCTGTGCCACCGCTCCCGCCCTGGTGCTGGTAGGAATCTTCATGATGGCGAGTCTCAAGGATCTGGATTTCGCGGATTGGACCGCTTTCGTTCCCGCCAGCGTGGCCATCTTCGTCATGCCCTTCAGCTACAGTATCGCTCACGGCATCGAGTTCAGCTTCATCACCTTTACGGTGATCAAGATTCTCGGAGGCAAGGCCAAGGAGGTCAGCCCCATCATGCTGGCCCTTACGGCACTTTTCGTTCTCAAGGAAATCTTCTTCTAAAAAAAGGATGTTACTCAAAGCGGGGAGCCCTCGGTGGGGCTCCCCGTGAGTATACGTCTCCTTTTACGAAAGCCTCCGGGCTCCTCCGGGAATGGAAACCCGATAGATACGGCATTCCCGTTCCATGTGGCGGGCATATTCCAGGCTTACCTCCTCTTCGAAGGCCGAAGCTCCCTCTTTTTCCACCAGGGCCACCACGCATCCTCCGAAACCCGCTCCGGTCATCCGGGCTCCCAGACAAGCGTAATGCTGCCAGCAGCACTCCACAAGGCAGTCCAGCTCCCGACAGGATACTTCGTAATCGAACTGAAGCGAGAGATGGGAGCGGTTCATAAGCTTTCCGAAAGTTTCAAGGTTTCCGGATTCGAGAACCTGGGCGGCCTCCCGGGTACGGTGATTTTCGAGAATCACGTGACGGGCTCGCCGGCGGAGAAGGGGGTCCGAAAGATGGGGGGCATGAAAAGCGAATTCCTCCGGAGAGATTTCTCCCAGGGCCTGCCAGCTCCCCCATCGTTGCAGCTCTTTCAGGGCTTGGGCGCACTCTTCCCGGCGCCGGTTGTATTCCGATGTGACGAGCTCCCGGCGCTTCCGGCTGTCCAGAATACAGAGCACGTGATCTTGCAGGGGCACCGGAATCTGGCGGTACTCCAGGGTGCCGCAGTCCAGAAAGAGAGCGTGTCCCGGAGCGCCCAGGGCGATGGCGCACTGATCCATAATGCCCGATTGCACGCCCATAAAGCGATTTTCCGCTTCCTGTCCCAGTTTGGCCAGGGAGAGCATGTCATCGAGGCCTTCCAGGGAAAGGCCGAAGAGATCCTTTAGCATGAGTCCCGTGAGAACTTCCAGAGAGGCGGAGGAGGAGAGCCCCGCTCCCGAGGGAAGATCTCCCCAGAAAAGGGCCTCGAACCCCGAGGAAAGAGGGTATTCGTGATCCTGGAAAGCCCGGAGCACTCCCTTGGGATAGTTGGCCCATCCGTGTTCCGGAAGAAAACGGAGATCCTCCAAGGTGCATTCCACCGTTCCCAGGTCGGGGAAATTTTCCGAGTAGAGCCGTACTCGGGAATCCTCCCGTTTCCGGAGAGCTGCGGCAATGCCGAAGGATATGGGGCAGGGAAGGACGTAACCTCCGTGACAGTCCGTGTGTTCTCCGATAAGATTGACTCGCCCCGGGGCGGTATAAAATCGCACGTTTCGGGTATCTCCGAACCGGGAGGTTACAAGGCTTTTCAGCTTTTCCAGCGGTGCTTTCATGAAAGATCCTCCTCCTGGAATTGGATTCTTTTCGTATTGTACCGGCATATGAGAAAAAAGAAGAGCCTTTCTGAAAAAACCGGAAGGAGATTCGTTTCCATGAGATACGTCGGCATACGTCATGTACAGGAGAGGATGTTGGCGTTTCTGCCGGAAGAGGATGTTTTTTCTTCGGGAAGGGGGTTTTCGGTAACGTGCAAAGCCGCGAAGATATCAGCTCTCTCGTGCGTTCCCTCGTGATCTGGGCAATCCGGAAGGGTCTGGAAGAGGGGGAGGATTATGTACTCCTCTGCAATACTCTCTTCGGACTTCTCGGAGTGGAGGAGCCTTCTCCGGAAGAGGGAGAGGCACCGGAAACCTCCAAAGAAATGCTCTCGCTGCTCCGGAAATTGAGAAATCTTCTCCGGGAGAGGGGGCATGCCTGGGGGAATCTGGAGGAGGAGAAGTTCGTCAGCCGAATCATGGGGGTGCTTACTCCCCGGAGCTCCGAAGTGATGCGCCGTTTTCGGGAGAAAGAAAGCCGGGAGGGCTCCCGGGAGGCGGTGGATTGGTTCTACCGTTTTTCTTCGGACACCTTCTACATCCGCCACGATCTGGTGGCCCGGAATCTGCACTGGAAGGTTCCCTCCTCCTACGGCACGTTCCAGATTACCGTGAACTGCTCCAAACCGGAAAAGGACCCCCGGGAAATACGGGCCGCCCGGGAGAGGCGCAGCTCCTCCTATCCTTCCTGTCTTCTCTGCGTGGAAAACGTGGGGTACTGGGGCCATCCGGGGCATCCCGAGCGAAGCAACCACCGGATTTTGCCACTAGAAATCCAGGGAGAAACCTGGTATTTGCAGTTTTCTCCCTACGTCTATTACCACCAGCACTGCATTCTCCTCTCCCGGGAACATCGTCCCATGTCCATATCGGATCGGAGCATTCCCCGGATATGCGCCTTTCTGGAGCGGTTTCCCTCCATGTTCCTGGGCTCCAACGCAGATCTTCCCATCGTGGGGGGATCCATTCTCGGGCATGATCACTTTCAGGGAGGCTCCTGGCATTTTCCCGTGGAGGATGCTTCCGCCTGGGGAAGAGGGCGCGTCGGAAACTGCATGGTCGAAATGCTGCGGTGGCCTCTTTCGATACTCCGCCTCCGAAGCGACGATCCCCGGGCCCTGGAAGAATGGGGAGGGCGGATTATCCAAGCCTGGCGATCTTACGGGGATCCGGAATCGAAGATTCTTCCCTTCACGGAACATGGGGAAGTTCGGGAGGAACACAATACGATGACCCTCATCGGAAGGCGCCGGGAAAGGGCCTGGGAGATGGACCTGGTGCTGCGGAACAACCGCACCACCCCGGAGCGCCCGGAGGGGCTTTTCCACGTGCATCCCCGACGGCACCATATCAAAAAGGAGAATATCGGTCTCATCGAGGTGATGGGCCTCGCGGTTCTTCCGGGAAGGCTGAAGAAGGAGTTGGAAGATGTTCGGGAAGTTCTGGAGGGTACCCGTAGAGTCGGGGATCTTCCGGAGGATTTTCCCCATCTGGCATGGGCGGAAGCCCTCCGGAAGGAAGCGGGAGCTCCCCTCTCTTCAGAAAAGGCCGGAGATTTGGTGCGGCGGCGGTGCGGCGACATCTTCCTTCGAGGATTGGAGGATTGCGGTGTCTTTCCGGATACTCCGCCGGGCCGAAGGGGTATGAAGCGTTTCCTCGAATTTCTCGAAAGGGATTTGCAGATTCCCCTGAAATTCCAAGAGATCTGAAAAACTCGAAATCTCTGGGCGAAACGGATTCCCCTGCCTTTTCGGAGGGGATACGGCAAGAAGGAGGTGCTTTTTCATGCCATCTATGGGTTCTGTAAGAGCGTGGGGCGGAGGCTTTTCGGAGAAAAGCGGAGGAACCCGCATGTTTCATGAGGGCCGGATCATTCTCCTGGGGTTGATTTTGTTCCTCTTTTCCCTTGCGGCACAGGCTGCGGAGGAGCCGGGCATCTCCTGGACCGAGGATCGGATAGCGGCTCTGGGGCAGGCGGTGGCTCCGGAGGACGCCCTCTCCCCGGGGAGTGCCAAACTCCTTGCCCGAAGAGGAGCGGTGATGGATCTGCAGCGTAATCTCCTGGAATTCGTTCAGGGAGTGCGGGTGGATGCGAAAACCAGCATGCAGGATTTTATGGTGCACGACGAAGTGCGCACCTCCGTGGAGGGCATCATTCGGGGAGTGGAGATCTGGAAGAGCTCCTGGGATGGGGAAGTTTACAGCGTTTGGGGTGGTTTTTCCCTGAAAAAAGTTCGCTCTGCGGGAGCCTCCCGGATTCCGGGGCTTGCCTCCAAAAAAGTGCCCTCCTACCAGGGAAAGGGGTACGCTTCCCTGGAGCTCGATTTGGGAGATCTTCCCTTCGAGCCCTCCCTGGTCATCTCCCTTCGTTCCGAATCGGGAAAAAAGATTTACGGCCCGGAGTTCGTGGACGCCCGGTCCTTCGTGGAAAAGGGCATGTGCCGTTACCGGGAAAACCCGGCTCCCCGGAAGAGCGCTTTCTGGGAACCCCTCCTGGGAGGAAAACCCGCATGGGCGGAGGATAACGTTCTCGTGCTCTCCGAGGACCTCCGTATCAACGAGGCGGGGGAGATTGTCATTCCCTCGGAGGCAGCGGAAGTGATCGAAAGAAATTCCTTCGATTTCCGCATTCCCTGCAACATTACGGTGATTACCAAAACCGCCGCGACCCGGGGCTCCCTGCAGTTTTTCCTTGCCTGGGACAAGGAGCTCTCTTCCGGGGGAAGGCGGTGATCATTCCCCGGAAATTCCGCTTTTTGGGAGGGCTTTTTTTTCTCGGTCTCTGCTTCCTCTGGGGAGGCTACGAGGGGAACAGCCCTTCCAGGATGCTGGAAGAGCTGGAACGGGACGCTCTGGATCTCTATCGGGAGATGGAATCCCATCCCCGGGGAGATCGCAACATCGTGCTGGTCCTTGCCCGGGAGACTTCTTTTCGCAAGTTTGGTCTCTGGCCCTGGTCGCGCAAGATTCACGGCCGCATGGTGCAACTCCTGGGAAATGCCCGAACCATCGTGCTGGATCTTATTTTTCCGGATAACCAGAGCTCCGAGGAGGATCTTTTTCTCGCGCAAGCCGTGAAGGAGCACGGAAACTGTATAGTGGGAGCTCATTTCGTAAAGGAAGGGGACGAAAATGTTCTGATACTTCCCTATCCGGAGCTTGCGGCAAGTGCCCGCTATCTGGGTGTTACCAACGTGGTGCCCGATCTGGACGGGCTTTATCGTTTTATAACCCCTCTCTGGGATTATGGAAGAGGAAGCCTGCCCTCCATCTCCTTGGCGGCCTGCCTGGGGGATACCGGAATTTCTCCGGGAATAACCAGGGAGCCCCGGGGGATCTCGCTTCTTCTGGGAGAGCGGGCTCTGCCGATGGAACCTTTCGGAGGCATATGGATTGCTCCCTGGAACTACGAGGATTATCCCGTTTACGAGTATGTGGACGTGCTGGAGGGAAAGGTGCCCTGGAGCTCCTTCGAGGATGCCTTGGTGATCGTTGGAATGGATGTTTCGGGAGCCATGGTGCAGGATATGGTAACCATGCCTTGGAAAACGGGAACCCGCACGATTCCCGGAGCGGCCTTCGTGGCCCTGGGAATGGAAACCCTCCTCTACGGCAATCCTCCCCGAGCTCTTTTCCGTCACGAAATCGCTTTCTGGGTTCTCTTTTGGGGCGTCTTGGGAGGTATGGCGGGATTTTTCTGCAATCCTCGCTGGAGCTGGACCGTTTTGCTGCTTCTTCTCGGAGGGCTCTTGGGAATTCCTTTTTTTCTCCTGAAGCATGCGGGATTATGGTTTCCTCCGGTAATACCTCTCCTGGAGCTGCTTCTCGTTTACATGGTCGCCCTTTTTATCCGGCTGGTGGGTCTCTATCGCTCGCTGCGCCTGGGAAACTTCTATTCCGAAGTTCTCTCCTCTCTCACGAAACAGGAGGGGGTTATAACCCCCGGGGCCTATCTTAAGGAAGTATGGCCCAAGATTCAGGAGCTCACCTCCATCACCCTTCTCAAAAAACATGCTTCTCCCAAAAGAATGGAAAAGCTTCTCGAAGGGGGAGGGCGTCTGCTCACTCGGGAAGAGGGAACCTGGCTTATCAAAATTCCCTTCTCTCCCTTTCCCTACCGCCTTTTTATCCAGCCTCCCTCGGGATGGGGAGGGCTGCTGGAGCTGGGATGGAAACGCCGGGTCTCCCGGGAGGATCTGAAGCGGGCGGTGGCTTTGGTGCTTTCCATCTCCTGGTTTGGAGTGGCTCTGAGGCGCGAAGAGGAACGTCTCCGGGCCTTTCAGGGAGCTATCCGGGCGGTAGCCGCCGCTGTGGACGCCAAGGATCCCGAAACCCGGGGGCACTCGGACAGGGTGGCTCTTCTCTCCCGGGCTCTTGCGGAGGCCTTGGAGCTTCCCTCTGAATTTGTGGAAGAACTCCATTTCGGGGCGTTGCTGCATGATGTGGGGAAAATCGGCATTCCCGACGCAATTCTTCAAAAACCTTCCCGGCTTTGCGAGGAGGAGTTCGAAGCCATGAAAGCCCACCCCCTTTTAGGGCAGGGAATTTTGGAGCCCGTGCATCTTCCCAAGGTGGCGGTTCAGGGAATTCTGGAGCATCATGAAAGGCTCGACGGAAGCGGATATCCCAAGGGACTGAAGGGAGACGAGATCAGCCTTGCAGGAAGAATCGTGGCGGTAGCGGATGCCTTCGATGCTCTTTCCAGTCGGCGAACCTACAAGGATCAGTGGTCTCTGGAACGGATCTTTGCCTACTTTCGGGAGAACCGGGGAGTCCGGTACGATGCGAAGGTGGTGGATGCTCTCTTCCGTATCGGCGAAACCTGGTACGAAGAGGAACTTCCCGGAGGGGGCTTGAAAGAATCGAAAACGGGAAAAGAAGAAGTGTTGGAATGAATATCCTTGCTTGTACGACTTTCCCGAAGGAGGGTCCCCGGAATTTCCGGAGGCCCTCTATATTTTTTGGAAATTCTTTTACGCGATCCACCGCCGCTTGATGTTATGCAGGCTCAGGGTAAAGAGAACGACGCAGAAGATCGCAAGAATCGCAAAATCCAGCGCGAAGGGAAGAAAATGTTCTCCCCGGAGAGAACCATGAAGAAGATCCGCTCCATAGGTAAGAGGAAGAGCATAGGAGAAGGGGCGCAGAAAAAAGGGAAGAGCGCTTACGGGAACGAAGAGGCCGCAGAGAAAGATCATGGGAAAGCGGAAAAAGTTGGAGAAGGTCTGGGCCTCGAAAACCTCTTTGACTGCCACCGCGATAAAGAGCCCCAGAAAGGTGGAAGCCAGGGCTATCAGGGCCACTGCGGGAATGAAAATGCTCCATTCCACCGGCGGAAGCTCCAGAAAAAACGTTGCCATGAGTACCGGGATAAAGGCGTTGAGGATTCCGAAAAAAATGGCTCCCCCGGTTTTGGCGAGCATAAGGACCTCCAGAGGAAGGGGCGCCAGAAGCAGCCTTTCGAAGGTGCGGTTCTTCTTTTCGAAGGTTACCGTTACCGATAGCATGGAGGTGGTGCCGAAAAGAACGGAAACCGCCACCACTCCGGGAAGCACCAGGGGAAGGCTTTCCAGGCCCCGCCCGGATTTGACGAAGAACATACCCGTCCAGGCCAGGGGAAAGACGATACCCCAGCTCACGTTCGGAGGCTTGAGATAGTAGGTGCGCATATCCTTGAGCAGAATATTCCAGAAAGCGATCCAGGATTTCATTCTTTTCCCCCCTTGCGTTCCTTTTCCTTGTTCATGATACCCGTTTCGATGCCGGTAATCTGTACGAAAATGTTTTCCAGGCTCGGGCGGATCTTCCGGGCTTCATAAACCTCGGCTCCCTGATCCTCCAGAAGGCGCACCAAGGGGCCTACCCGGATGGGATGAGGAGCTTCCACCCTGAGAAATCCTTCCCGGGGGGCGCTGAAGGCAAGATCTCTCTCTTCTTTCCTGCTCTCTTCCGCTACAAGCTCTTTCAAATTCTGTGGTCCTCCCTCGTAGGCCAATTGCAGTACGTGATTATTCTGGATAGGTTGAAGAAGATCCTCCACACGGTCTACCCGGACGATACGCCCCTCCACGATAAAGGCGATGCGCTGGCAGAGCCGTTCCGCCTCCTCGATGTAGTGCGTGGTGAGGAAGATGGTGGTGCCCTCTTCGTGAAGTTTCGCGATGAGCTGTCGAAGCTGCCGGGCACTGGCGACGTCGATGCCCGTGGTGGGTTCGTCCAGAAAAAGAATGGGAGGTTTGTGAATAATTCCCGCAGCGATGGTAAGCTTGCGCTTCATCCCCTTGGAATAGCTTCCGAACTTTCGGTTTGCCGCCGGGGTGAGACCGAAGAAATCCAGAAGCTCCCGGGCCCGGGCAACTCTTTCTTTCTTTTCCATGCCGTAGAGGGTGGCACAGAAGCAGAGGTTTTCAAACCCCGAAAGCTCCGCATAGAGATTGCTTTCGTCGGGAACCACTCCTAAAAGATGCTGGGCTCCCCGGGGTTTGGCGATGCAATCCACGCCACCTATATGGATGGAGCCGGAATCCGGCCGGGCAAGGCCGGTAAGGATGTTGATGGTAGTGGTTTTCCCCGCTCCGTTAGGTCCCAGAAAACCGAAAAGTTCCCCCGAAAAAACCTGAAAATCGATTTTTTCCAGGGCCTGCACATCCTCGAATCGCTTGGATAACCCTTGAACGTCCAGGGCAAGAGTTTGCTGTCCCGTCATGAGTTCTCTTTTCCGTCCTTTCCGATATTCCATTCCGGTGCCGTGTTTCCCCTGTTTCGGGAATTCCGAAGAGGTTTCTCTTCTGCAGGAGATAACCGCAAAATCTCCTGAATCCTTTCACTCCAGAGTTCCAGGGTTTCCCTTTTGAGCCTGTAATGAACGAAATAGCCCCGTTTCTCCGGCACCACCGCTCCGGCATTCCGAAGAATCCGCAAATGCTGGGATACCGCTGCGGGGCTGATGCCCAAGTGTTTTGCCAGGGCGTTGACGCAAAGGGAACGATCTTTCAAAAGCTCCAGCATGCGTATGCGGGTTTCCACCGAAAGAATCTTGAAAATTTCCGCCCTTTCCCGAAGATGACTCACGGCGCCCTCCTTTTATTTAAGTCTATGCGCATATACATTAATAAGAGGGGCCGGATCTGTCAAGCGAGAGGGCTTTTTTTGAACATCCTCCATTTATCTTTTTGTTGGCAGAAGAGACGATCTCCTCCATAATGGGAGTTCCTGAGAGGAGTCTTTGGAAATTCAGAAGCCTTGTGAGGAAAGGATGAAGATATATGACCCTCGTAACGCTTTTTGTACTGGTTTTGGGAGGAGAAACTCTGTGGGAGCTTTTTCTCGTTTTTCGGAACTTCCGATACTACCGTAAGCTTCGGGAGGAGGGCATTCCCGAAGAGATCCGGCGTTTTTTCCCGGAAGGATACGAGGCTTCCCGGGAGATCGAGTATGCCCTTTCCCGCCTGGTTTTCGCCGCCTTTTCCCAGGCTTCGGGAGCTCTGGTACTGGGGGGCTTCGCGTTCTTCGGCGGTTTGGGCATGCTCTGTAACTGGAGCGTTCGTACCGCCGGAGCCGGATGGGGAGGAAGTTTGCTTTGCCTGGGGATCTTTCTGGGGGGGAGCTTTTTGATACGTTTGCCCCTGGATATGTATCACGATCTTTTTCTCGAGCCCCGGTACGGTTTCGGCACAGGAAATTTAAAGGTTTTTGTTGCAGATCGGCTGAAATCCCTGGGAATCCAGATGGGGCTGATGCTTCCCCTTTTCGGAGTTCTTATTTCCCTGACATCGTTACAATATTGGTATCTCTGGGGAGGTCTTTTCGCGGTGGGAGTGCTTCTTCTTTTTTCCTACGGAGCGCCTCAGCTTATCCTGCCGCTTTTTTACACGCTCAAACCCTTGGAGGATCCCGATTTGGTGGGGAAAATCCAGAGCCTTCTTCGAGAAGCCTCTCTTCGATGTAGCGGGGTTTTTCAGGGAGACGAAAGCCGACGTTCTTTCCATGCCAATGCCATGGTGCTCGGTTTGGGAAGGAGCAAGCGCATTCTTCTCTTCGACACACTTTTGAATACCATGGAAGAAAAGGAGCTTCTCGCCGTAACGGCTCACGAAATCGGGCACGGAGTGCATCGTCATATTTTCAAACGTCTTCTCTGGGGGAGCGGTGCCGTGGTCTTTCTCTTCGCTCTCATGGGTTTGCTCTGGGAGCTGCCCTTGGCTCCGGATGCCGCCGGAACCGCCGCTACGGTGCAGGGAAAGTTTCTCCTTCTCTTCTTTACCGTAAGTGCTGCGGGCTCTTTGGTTTCGGGGTTGCTTTGTCCTCTTTATCGCAAGGAGGAATTTCAGGCGGATGCCTACGGGGCGAGCCGAGTCGGAAAAGCTCCTCTGGCGGGGGCGCTTCGAAAGCTTGCCACCCGGGAGCTGCATTGGATCGGGGGAGACCCTCTCTATCTTCGCTGGAAAGCTACGCACCCCACCATGGCGGAACGGCTCCGGGCTCTCGAGGAGGGGGATTTCCCCGAGGAGTTGGAAATCGAGGTCGCTTCGCCGAAATAGTTTGGATCGAAAAAGATTTTTGGGAAATAAAAAAGCGTTCTTTCCGGGGTCCTTCGGTTTCCGGAAAGCGGATGGAGGAGGGAATAGCAGATGGATGATCTAAAGGCCATGCGTTCGGTGATTCAAAAAAAATGGAAGTGTCAGGAAGATTCCCGGGGGGAGCGGCAGGCTACGGTGCGGCTTCCCATGAATGTCTACCTGCGAATCGCCGCCTATGCGGCGGATCGCAAAAAGACCGTTTCCGAGGCTCTTGCGGAGATTGCCACGTTTTACCTGGACGGAAAGGAAGATTTTTCGGGGTTTCTCGGGAAAAAGTGAGATGGAAGCGGTTTATTTCCGGAAAAGAAGAGCCTGATAGACCAAAGATTGCGGTTTATCCGTAATGTTGAAGGGCAACGTAAAGGTGTAACCCTGCTCTTCCGGAAGCCGCAGGGTTTTGATGTTCTCTCCCGTAAAGATCTGGGGAGGTGTGATGTCCAATCCCTCGAAACCCTTCTGGGAGAGGGCGATCACCGCTTGACCGCTGATCATGTTGGAGATTTCCCCCGCCACGCTGAGAGCGGTGTCATCCGTGGTGGAGGGAGCGATAATTCCGTGGGTCAGCTTGTTTACGTACTCGGAGAAGCTTGCCATGTCCATGAAGAGGGAGATGGTTCCATGGCATCCCTCGCCGTGTACCGAAATAAGGGTAGCCACCTTGCTGCCCGGAGCGTTGATGCCGAGGCAGGCTTTTCTTTTGATGAACGAGATGGAGACTCCCATCTTGTCGCTCACCTCGATCATGCTCTTGCCGAAGCTGTTGACCAGAAGCGTTATCTTTTCCAGATCCGCGTGATGCGGTGCCATGCGTATGCCTCCTAGTGCCGCCATATTGGAACTTGGTCATGGTAGCACATTTTTCTTTCGGGAGAAACGAAAACTTACGAAAAGCTTTCTTTTTTCCCCTCTTCCTCCCGAAGACGCTCCGCGAGAGTGGTGATTCGGGCCTTGCTTTCCGCCCGTTTCAGACAGAGAGCCAGGGCCTTTTTCGTTCCCAGGAGTACCACCAGCTCCTTTCCCCGGGTTATTCCCGTATAGAGAAGATTTCGCTGAAGAAGCATATAGTGTTGGGTATGTACCGGAATGACCACTCCGGGAAATTCGCTTCCCTGGCTTTTGTGTACGCTCATGGCGTAGGAGAGTATCAGTTCGTCCAGCTCTTGAAAGGAATACCGGAGAAGCCGTTCGTCGAAACGTACCAGCACCTCCTGATCTTCCGAGGAAATCTTCTCGATATATCCCATATCTCCGTTAAAGACGTCTTTATCGTAGTTGTTGATGGTCTGGAGCACCTTGTCCTTTTCCCGGAAGGTGGAACCGAAACGTTGCACCGAAGGTCCCGAGGGATTCAGCCGTTCCTGAAGCCGTTGGTTGAGGTTGAGCACCCCTAGCTGCCCCCGCATCATGGGGGAAAGTACCTGGATATCCCGCAGGGGGTGCAGTCCGAAACGCCGGGGAATCCGTTCCGTTACCATTCGCAGAATGAGCTCCGCTCCCCGTTCAGGATCCTCGCACTCCACCAGATAGAAATCCGAGAGCCTCTTTTCTTCCCGGGAGGGGAAGAGAGGGAATTCTCCCCGGTTTATCCGGTGGGCGTTGGTGATGATGGCGCTGCTGGCGGCCTGGCGGTAGATGGTATCAAGCCGGGCCACCGGGAGAACTCCCGAGGCGATGCAATCCTGGAGCACCTTTCCGGGGCCCACCGAGGGAAGCTGGTCCGCATCTCCCACCATAATCAAGGCTCCCCGGGGAGGAAGGGCTCGGAGAAATTGCCAGGCCAGTACGAGATCGATCATGCTGGCCTCGTCCACGATGAAAACATCCCCTTCCAGGGGATTCCGGGCGTCGTGTTTGAACCCCAGGGTTTTGGGATCGAATTCCAGGAGCCGATGCAGGGTTTTGGCCTCTTCCCGGGTGGTTTCGCTCATGCGTTTTGCGGCTCTTCCCGTAGGAGCACAGAGGCTGATCGTTTTCCGGGCTCCCCGGAAAAGGGTGCAGAGGATTTTGATGATGGTGGTTTTGCCCACTCCCGGCCCCCCGGTGATGATGCACACCTTGTTTTCCAGGGCCTGGAGAAGTGCCTTGCGCTGGGATTCCCCCAGGGAGAGGGAGTTTTGCTGCTCCGCCCATGCCAGGGCCTGGGAGTGGTTCGAAGAAATCGGGAGGGGGCCGGTGCGGAGAATGCGCAGAAGCTGTTCCGCTAGGCGGCATTCGCATTCGTCCAGAGAAGTCAGATAGAGCAGAGGATTCTCCGAGGCTTTCTCCTGCCGTATGTCCGGATGCTGCCGGAGCCGGTCCGTTTTCAGAGCTTCTTCCACCGCTTCGGTGACTGTTTCGGGAGGAATTTCCAGAAGGGAAGCGGTTTTCTCTTCCAGTTTTTTCCGGGGATAGGCGCAATGTCCCTGGCCGGTGAGTTCCTGAAGAACGAATTCCACCCCCGCCTTTCCCCGGAGAAGGGAATTCCTGGGAATTCCCAGGCGTTCCGCTATGGCGTCGGCGGTCTTGAAACCCATACCCCAGATATCCCGGGCCAGGCAGTAGGGATCCTCCCGGATACGTTGAATGGCCTCGTCGCCGTAGCTCTTGTAGATGCGGAAAGCCCGGCTCGTGCCCACTCCATGGCTATGCAGGAAGACCATGATATGCCGGATCTGCTTCTGTTCCTTCCAGGTTTCCATGATTCGGGCGGACCGGGTGGGGCCGATGCCTTCCACCTCCTCCAGCCGGGAAGGCTCTTCCTCGATAATCCGAAAGACCTCCATGCCGAAAGCCCGGATAAGGCGTCCCGCCATGGCTTTGCCGATACCGTGAATCATTCCCGAAGCCAGGTATTGCTGCATTCCTTCCAGGCTGCCCGGAGGAGTGATGCTGATGCTGTTCCCCTGGAATTGCTGGCCATACTTGGGATCCATTTTCCAGAACCCCTCGGCACGAATCCATTCGCCGGGGTGCGCAGAGGAAAGGGTTCCCGTGAGCGTCACGAGATCCCGGGCATTTTGAGGCTTGATACGCAAAACACAAAAGCCCGTTTCCGGGCTGTGAAAGGTAACGCGTTCGATGGTTCCCTCCAGAAGATGCTGATTATCCATGTTTTTCCAATCTCTTTAGGTTTTCGAAATTCTTTTCCTGAAAAGGAGGAAGGAAGAGTACCTTGAAGGAAGGGTGGGCGGTTTCTTTACGTTTTCCGGCAGAGCCTGCAGTGCCGCATCCACCACCACAGGATCGTAAAGGGTTCCCCGACCGGAAAGAAGATGCTCCCGCACTTCTTCGGGGGGGCGGGGTTCGTGATAGGGGCGATCACTCAGCATGGCATCCACCACGTCGGCCACCGCCAGAATACGAGCTTCCAGGAGAATCTCTTTTCCCGAAATTCCTTTGGGATATCCCGAACCGTCGTAGCGCTCATGGTGTTCGCGAATGATGCGTGCCAGGTGGTGTTCCTTGAGAATGTTTTCCACCATGTCCGCTCCGTCTCCCGGATGCTGCTTGATGATGGCGAATTCCTCGGGAGAGAGTTTCCCTTTCTTGAGCAGAATGGCGTCGGGAGAGAAAAGCTTGCCCAGGTCGTGCAGAAGCCCCGCCCGTACGATAAGATCTTGCCTGTGAGAGCTCAGCCCCATGGCTCTTGCGATAACCCGGGCGTTATCCGCCACCTTGCAGGAGTGATGCGACGTGTAGGAATCCCGTTTTTCCAGCACCATGGACATGGTGAAGAGCTGGGTCTCCAGGGAGTGGCGCCGCAGCAAAAGCATGTTGATGCTGTATAGAAGAGCCGTCATAAGACAGAAGGTGAGGCTCAGGGTGTGGAGAGTGGTGGGGTCTTCGAGAAAGTGCCGCAAGACGGATTCTTCCTGAAGATGGTATTCTCCCGCAAGAGGGATGCCTCCCGGGGTTTGGGTTACTATGAGGTGCGTCCCCAGGAAGGTGTTTATGGTGTGAAGAATCTCCAGATCCGTTATTCCCATAAGAGCGTAAAATTTTGAAGGGGTACCGTCTTCGAAAAGAAGAGGGAGTTTCTGGACAAAAAGAATTTCCTTCCCCTCTCCCGGATGGATCTCAAGCTCTTCGGGTGCCAGAGAGTGAATAAGAGAAGTATCCAGAAGAGAGGAGCCGAAACGGTAGAGAAGACGGCCATCCTTTTCCAGGAGCCATTCCCGGAGACCGTAGCTTTCCTCCATGTCGTCGAACTGCTCTTCGAGAAAATCTTCGTGTCCTTTCTCTGCCGCATGGACCATGGCATCCCAGTAAAGGTAGCCTTCGAAAAGAGTTTCGAATCGTTGGGTAACGTCCTTGACTAGAAGCTCCCGGGCAAATTCGAGATGTCTTTCCACGGTTTTGTGATGAGCAAGAAAGAGAGCCCCTCCAACCAGAGCGGTAAGCAGAAGGGCAAAAAAGACGGAAAGAAAGATGGCACGTTGATATCGTTTTATCACGTTAAGGCTCCTTTGGCGGAAGATTCTTTCCGGATTTGATTCGGAGAAGAGAAAGCAAAAAAACCTTGCCCCAGATTCTCGGGGAAATTTTTCCTCGCTTTTTACCGATGATACTATGAAAAAGTTTTTTTGAGAAGAACTTGAAAGGATTACGTAGTAATCTTTTTCGTGACAAACCTTGTCATGAAAATAGCCCTTTTTTCATGCTTTTTCACCCGTCTTTATCGCTCTTCGTACTGTGATTCCAAGGTTTTGAGGGTTGCAGCATGTTCCATTGCGGAAACTGGGTTTTTGTGATAATCTCCCTCTAGAAAGAAACAAAGATTTTTTAAGGAGGTAGATGACATGGCAGCTGTAGTTGATAAGGATGTTTGTGTCGGTTGTGAGGCCTGTGTAAGCGTCTGTCCCGTAGAGGCGATCAGCATGGTGGACGGCAAGGCCGAGGTTGGCGATGCCTGTGTGGATTGTGGAGCCTGTGTAAGCGCCTGCCCCGTAGAGGCGATTTCTCTGTAACCTGGGATTTTCGCTCTACCATATATCAAAGGCGACCCCGAAGGGGGTCGTTTTTTTGTTGACTTTTTTCGTTTCCTGCCGTACCCTTGATGGAGATCTTTTTGTTAGGCCTTTGTAACACCATGGGAGGGAAAATATGAGCGTTTCTTCGAGAATTGAGGACTATTTGGAAGCTATATTGGCCATGGAGATCGAAAAAGGAAAGGCCACGGTAACGGAACTGGCCCGGAGGGTGCGTGTTTCCAAGGCTACCGTGGTGGCTACCTGTCGCAAGCTTGTGGATGCGGCCATGTTGGAACATGAACAGTACGGAGATCTCCGCCTCACGGAAAAGGGACGGGAACGCGCGCTCAGGATTTACCGGAGACATCAGCATCTTACCTATCTTTTTTCGGAGCTTATGGGGATCGAACGCTCCAGGGCTCAGGAAATAGCCTGTGTTATGGAACATGAACTCGACCAGTCCGCGGAGCACCGCCTTCTGGGTTTTGCGGATTATATCGCTCAGGCCCGCCGGGAAAAACAGCCTTGGGTACAGGAGCTGGTTCAAAGCATGGAGGCCATGGAACAGAAGGAAGAGCTCTGTATTCCCCTTATGTTGGCCGAGGCTGGGCGACCCTATCGGGTTACGCGGGTCACTTCGGAACAGGAACAGCGCCTTGCCCTGGCGGAGCAGGGAGTTTATCCCGGAGTGATTTTGGAGTATCTACGACGAAACGAAGAGAGCGAGCGCTTTTCTCTCGATGCGGTGGTACATAAAACCCCTCTTTCTCTCGATCGAGAGCAAGCGGTAGCTATATGGGTAGAGGAGGTGTGATCCATGTTTCCTCTCTGTTTTGCTGAAGAAGGTGTGGAAGTAAAGGTAGTGCGTCTTTCGGGAGGAGGATGTATGCACCGGAGATTGGCTGATATGGGCATCGTTCCCGGAGTGGTGCTTCGGGTTCTCCGGGGCGGAGGCGGAGAAGGACCTGCCATGGTGGCCCTTGGAGAAAGCCGTTTCGCTTTGGGATACGGGATGGCCAACAGGATTTTTGTTACCCTCAAGGATGCGGCTTAAGCAGGGAAGTTTTTCTTTTTTTCCTGCTAATGGTTGCCCGTAAAGGGTGTTTCTAAAAAAAAGGGGATCCTCTTCAACGAGAAGAGGATCCCCTTTTTTTCTGGAAAAAGAAACACAGGAGCTTCCGGTACAGGGAGCTTCTCTCCGGCAATCCGGCAGAGAATCTTTTTCCGGAAGAAGATTGGCGCACGTCTTTCTTTGTGGAAAAAGGACATGCCAGAAGATGAGCTCCATCTTTTTTCGGGATCGTGATCTCCAGGCAATCCCAGCGGAGTCGAATGAAATTGTCGTGGAATCTCTCTGGGAGCGGAAGAATTTCCACGAAATCTCCCGGGAAAAGCCCCTCTTGAATAATACGTTTCTGAAGTGCTTCGTCTCCATCGACGCGTATCAGAAGAGCCTGGGTCCCCGGAGAAAGCTTGGAGAGCCTGACGAAGGCTCTATGCTTTTTCCCGCAAAAACGAAGGCCCTCTTCCCGAGCTTGCCGTGCCTCCAAAGAGTTCCAAGGAGAGGAGATCATTTCCTCGAAAGAGCAGATCATGCGTGGCTTCCTTTCTTTTCTTTTTGTCCGGCATGTACGTAAATTTTCGTGTCCCAGGGATGTTCCAGGGATACGATTTGTTTGCCGTA
>ERZ795057.506-NODE-506-length-40739-cov-5.946736_pt1 | contig 40739 bp, 39 predicted proteins | sample MGYA00375141_ERZ795057 | MGnify/ENA primary metagenome ERZ795057 (study PRJEB30186, sample SAMN05720163) | activated sludge metagenome | isolation source: Anaerobic digester | place: Hong Kong | collected 2015-01-26 ...
AGCGGGAAGCCCCCACCTCAAAAGCTATGCTTTAGGTGGTGGGAGTATGTCACGAAATAATGAGAAATCCCGGAAGAGCTTGGCGAAAAAGCCGCTTTCCGGGATTTTTGTTTTATCGTGCCGTTTCGAAAAGAAAGGTTTCAGGGAAGCAGGTTATCCATGGAGGAGAGAATGTCGAGGGCCATCATATCTGCCTGATGGAAATCCTCGGTATCTTCCAGATACTCCGCCACTTTTTCCCTGGCCATTTCCAGAAAGGCGAAAATCGGGTTTTGGTGAAGCTCTTCGGTAATGTCCTCAAGAAGATGGTCCGGAATACGTTCGGTAATATAGCCGAAGAATACCGCCGCAGTGGAAAGAGCGGTAATGCGCGGTTCCGTAAGGGTCCATGCGGGTTCCAGGAGAAGTGCCCTGGAATAGCTTTCGAGATCTTCCTCATCGTCCTCGCCGTCCAGAGGAGGAACCCAGAAGTCCAGAAGATAAAAGGGAAGATTGGGATCCAGCCGGAAGGCGTCCCAGAGGGCGATGGTGCTCTCCCGGGAAGAATGAGAGTACTCCAGGAGGGCCATGGCTTTGACATGGGCGGAAAAAACATCGGGATCCTCTTCGGCGATAACCCTTTCCAGCACCCGGGAATACTGTTCCGTGAGAATAAGCCCCACGTAGTGTATGGCCTTGGCCCAGGAATAATCCTCCTGGGGAAGCGCGAGGAGCTCTTCGCTCAAAGCAACCGCCTCTTCGCCCCGATCTTCAAGAATGTAATACCACCCCATGCGCTGGAGAGCCTCGAAAAGCAATGCTTGCAGATCCCCTCCCTGGTTTTCCGGAAGCTCTCCGAGAAGGGAGCGGAGTCTGGTTACTCCCCTGGAAAGATAGGAGAGGGCTTCCTCGGGATCTTCCGTATGATCCGCAAGAAAAAGCAGAGCCTCGGGGTTTTCCGGATCCAGGCGAAAAATTTTTTCCGTCAGAGATTGAAGGGCGGAAGAGGAGTGATCCTCGTAAAGCTCGTTGAGAAGTTTTTCCAGCTTCTGGTGGTCTTTTTTCATAGTAACGCGCATTCCCCTCTTTTCCCGGGGAATACTTCCTCCTGACATTTCGTAAAATAAATTTAGTCGAACTCGCCGTTTCCCATCTGGATACCCATAGCCGTATTGGGCATATCCAGAGCGCTCCGAAGGCGTATGGAGGGCATGGGAATTACGGTGATTCCCGAAGCTTTGTCGTAGTGGTACCGTTCCGCATCGGTCTCGGGATTATAGCCTATAACGGTTCCCGGTGGAATAGCGTTATGAGCATCCACGATGACTTTCCGCAATTTACAGCGTTCGCCTATAATAACGCCTTGGCCGATGATGCACTCTTCCAGAATCGCTCCTGGATGAATGATGCAGTTCCTGGAAAGTATGGATCGGTGTACCGTGGAACCGAGAATCTGGCTCCCTTCGGCCCGGAGAGTGCCAATAACCGAACAGTCCTGTCCCTTGGAGGGGTAGGTAAACCCGGGAGGGTCCGCATAGGATACGGTCCGTACGGGCCAGTGAGGGTTGAAGAGCGTGAGATCCGAGGGGTGCTGAAGAAGATCCATGTGGCTTTCCCAATAGGCTTTGATGGTTCCCACGTCCTGCCAATAGGGGCGGTCGTCTCCGGGAAGGGTCTGGCTGGAAAAGTCATAGCCCATGACCTTGCAGGTTTTGTAGGCAGAGGGAAGAATGTTTCTTCCGAAGTCATGGGCGGAATTTTCGCTGGTAGCATCCAGAATAAGAGCTTCCTCGAGAATTTTACGTTTAAAAATATAATTCCCCATGGAGATGTAGCTTTGTCCGGGTTTGCCCGGAATGTGAGGAGGATTCTCCGGCTTTTCCACGAAACTCGTTACCTTTCCCTGTTCGTTTACTCCGATGCAACCGAAGGCGCTCGCCTCTGAAGCGTTGATGGTCTTGGCAGCCACTGTAATGTCCGCATCCGTATCCATGTGGAATTTAAGCATCTGTTCCACATCCATTTTGTAAATGTGATCTGCTGCAAAGATGCATACGTGATCCGCATCGAAGAGAGTGATGAGGTGTAAATTCTGGTATACCGCATCTGCAGTGCCTTTATACCAATGATTTCCTGTCCACATTTGGGCGGGGACGGTGGTGACGAAAAAATCCCGTCCTCGCATGGCTCCCCCAAATTGCCATCCCCGCTCGATGTGCTCGTTCAGAGATTGGCTTTTGAACTGGACAAGAACGTAAATGGAATAAAGTCCGCTATTCACGAGGTTGGAAAGGGCAAAGTCGATAATGCGGTACTTTGCCGCAAAGGGTACCGCAGGTTTGGAGCGGTACCTCGTAAGAGGCATGAGACGTTCTCCCTTTCCTCCTGCGAGAACGATGCCTAGCACACGGCCGTATCTACCGTAAATCATGTTTGTCTCCTCCTTTCTTGTCTGTCTTACAATAATAAAGTGATAAAGAAGAAGCCTGGAGAACTCGTCGCCATTAGGATCCCGGGGTTTGTAATTGCTGTTCTATCAAGGCCCGAAGCTGCTCCCACGAAGGAATCCCCCGGAAAATACAATGCCCTTCAAGGATCCAGACGGGTTCCGTAGCTTTGATTTTATGCCGTATAACCGGAAGAATCCAGAAAAGGCACTTGGGATCGAGAATACGGATCTCCACATTGGAACCGAAGGTTTCCCGAAGGCGAACCAGGAGCGGTCCTGCCAACTCACGGTTGGCGGCGGAGGGAAAGGAGCGCATCTCCTCCTCTCCGAAGGCGAAACCGCTTCAGCATACCGAAGCTACGGGGCGTTCCATGAACAGGGTGAGGCGAGCCATTCCTTTTCCCTCCTTCGTCGGGAGATCCGGTATGTTACGTTTCTTTCCGGTTTTCAGCCCGTGAGAGTTCCCTCGAGGAGAGCCTCGTAGAGCTGCTGGTAGAGCAGGGCGGATCGCTTCCACGAAAAGTCCACCTGCATATTCCGGGAGAGAAGCTTTTTCCATTCACTGGATTTTTCGTAAAGGGAAAGCCCCCGATCCACCGCTTTTAAGAGCTCTTCACCGGAATAGTCGAGGAATACGAAACCGTTACCGTCCTCGGGAGATCCTTCCACATCGATAACCGTATCCGAAAGGCCTCCTACCGCCCGAACCACGGGGACCGTGCCGTAACGCATGGCAATCAGCTGAGAAAGACCGCAAGGCTCGAAGAGAGAGGGCATGAGGAGGAAATCTCCTCCCGCGTAGAGGAGATGTGCCAAGGGTTCGCTGAAACCGGTGTGGAGCCATATCTGATCGGGGAATCGCCGGGCTTCTTCCTGAAAAGCTCGTTCCTCCACCTCGTGCCCGCTTCCGAGAATGAGCAGCCGAATGTTTCGGTGAAGCAACTCCTGTATATTCCCCAGAATCAAGTCGATTCCTTTCTGTTCCACCAAACGGCCCACGAAGATGAAAATTGGCCGTTTATCCTCGGAGAAGCCGCATTCCTCAAGAAGCTTCTGGCGACATGCTTTCTTCCCTTTCAAATTTTTTGCCGTGTAATGTTCGGGCAGAAGAGGGTCCTTGGAAGGATCCCAGATGTCATAATCGATGCCGTTCAAAATTCCCCGAAGTTTTTTACGGTTTTGTACAAGCACTCCGTCTAAGCCGAATCCTCCCTTCATGGTTTGAATTTCCCAGGAGTATTGGGGAGAAACCGTGGTAACCGCTCCTGCGGTGTTGATTCCTCCTTTGAGCACGTTTATCTGGCCGTAAAATTCCATGGCAAAGATGGAAAAAGCCCGGGGTTCAAATCCCCAAACATCCAGGGCGCTTCGGTCTATCACGCATTGATGGGCCATGTTATGCAGGGTAAGCACCGTGTCGTAGTTGCCCTGAAAATTCTTGTAATGCCGATGCCATTGAAGAGCCGTGGGAATGAAGGCTCCGGGCCAGTCATGAGCGTGAATGACGTGAGGCCTCCAACCGATGACCTTCTCCAGTTCGAAAGCCGCATAGGAGAGAAAAACGAAGGGAAGCAGGCTCTCTTCGGTGGTTTCCGAAGGATATACCCGGTGATCCTGGAAGAGCTCGGGCTCCTCGATAAGGTAGATTTGTATGCCGTTAACCACTACCGGAATCACCGCCGCACTATAGACTCTCCAGTTGAGAGATATATGAATTTTCTCGGGTTCCCTGAACAGAGGAATTTCCATGGTGGCAAGTATCTCTTCCATCCCTGGCCAAAGGGGCAGAAGCACCCGGCCGTCGACGCCGAGTTCTCCCATGCTTCGCGGAAGAGCCCCTACCACATCTCCCAAACCGCCCTTCTTTACGAGAGGAGCCATTTCTGGAGATACGTGCAACACCTTGAGCGCCGAAGATTCTTTGTCACTCACGGCTACAGCCCTCGAAAGACCACGTTGTAGGCTTTTTCACAATAGTCCTTGACTACCCGGTGGGTGTTGAAATAGCTCGCGTTCAACGCTATGGTATGGCGCATCATGCGGATCCAGCTCTTTCGATCTTCGTAGTAGGTAGGAATGATCTTCAGCTCCAGCTTGTTATAAAGATCCCGGGCATCCTGCATCTCGTCGTACTCCACCAGGGCGGCCTCGCTTGGATCCGGGCCGATGGACCATCCCGTAAGCCCCTCGAACCATCCTTCGATCCACCATCCGTCGAGAACCGAAAAGTTCATGACTCCGTTGTGCGTGCATTTCATGCCGCTGGTCCCCGAGGCTTCCCGGGGCCTTTTCGGGTTGTTGAGCCAAAGGTCCACTCCGGAGGTGAGAAGCTCTGCCAGGGCCATGTCGTAGTTTTCCAGGTAGACGATGGGAACGAGTCCCTCCAGCTCTTTCGAGGCGGCAATGATGTTACGGATCATCTCTTTTCCCCCATTGTCGTGGGGGTGAGCCTTTCCGGCGAAAAGGAACTGAACCTTTCCGGAGCAGGAATCAACGAGTTTTTTTACGTCCGAGAAGATGAGGTCTCCCCGTTTGTACGTAGCGGCCCGCCGGGCAAAGCCTATGGTGAGAATATCCTGGTCCAGCTCTTTGCCCGTATCCTCGAGAACCCGGGCGAGGAGTTTCATCTTTGCCGCCTGATGGGCTCGCCAGATCTCCTCATCCGGAATATAGAGGGCCTGGGTGAGCCGGGAAGGATCGTTCCGCCATCCTGAAATATGATGATCGAAAACCTTCATCATGCTCGGGTTGGTCCAGCTTGTACTGTGGACGCCGTTGGTAACGCAGTCGATGGCATCGGTTTCGAACATATTCCGGCTCACTTCCGCATGCTTTTTGGAAACCCCGTTGACGAAGCGGCTGAATTTGAGCCCCAGATCGGTCATGGAAACGCCGCCTTCTCCCAGCATACGTTTGAGCTGCGAGACGTGATGAGGCTGCATCACTTTTTCGATAAGGTCGTAGGAAAAATAATCGTGTCCTGCGGGAACCGGGGTATGCGTGGTAAAAACCACCTGTTCCCGAACCTTGTCGAAATCTTCGTAACCCATCTCCCGGAGAAGTTCCAGGGTAATGAATCCCGCATGCCCTTCGTTGAGGTGGAAAGTACGAAGGTTGTCGTATCCCAAATCCCGGAGCATTCGTAAACCTCCCACCCCGAGAACCATCTCCTGAAGAAGACGGTATCGCTGATCTCCGCCATAGAGATGCCAGGTGAGTTTTCTGTCTTCCGAGCTGTTGCCTTCGAAATCGGTGTCCAGGAAATAGATGGGAAGGGCGAACCCCCCATGCCCTATAAGATCATGGACCCAGGTACGGATACGGAGACGCCGTCCCTCCACGTAAAGCGATACTTCATTAGGAAGGAGCTGGAGCAGCTTTTCCGGTTGCCATTCCACGGAGCTTTCCTTCTGCCATCCTTCACCGGAAAGTTTCTGATTGAAATAGCCTCTTCGGTAGAGGAGCGTCACTCCTACCATGGGAACTCCGAGATCGGCGGCGCTTTTCAGGATGTCTCCTGCCAGAACTCCCAGCCCGCCGGAGTAGGTGGGTATCTGGTGGCTGATGCCGATTTCCATGGAACAGTAGGCGATGGTACGGAAAGAAGGATCCGTTTCTATAGTGTTGCGAAAAGATTGGCCAAGGTGTTTTCCGTGAAGCATGACGGACATGCAACATCCCTCCTTATAATGAGGTGAATTTTTTGAAATTTTGTTTGAACGACAGCCGGTTTTTTACTGTTCCAGAAGAAAATCCAGATGTCGTGCTACCGAGCGCGGGGCTCCCCCTTCCGTATGCTTTTTCTCTCGATAATGACGCCAAAAAAGACGGATCAGGGTTTCCTTTGAGTAGTGTAAATCAAACTCATGGGCAAGGTCCATAATATGTTCCACCCTTTCCCAGGGAGGTTCGTCCAGATCCAGAAGGCTGGCGAGATATTTCTCGATTTCCAGCGAAAGATTCGCTCCATCCATCCATTCCCGGGGATTTTTCAGGGACTCGAGGAAAAGAAGAAAAAGTCGGAAATCTTTGGGAGAAGGCAGAAGTTCTTTTGCGGTGGATTGAAGATGTTGAGCCGTCAGGGTTTGAAGAAGCGGAGGAATGGGGGCTCCTTCCCGGAGAAGCATTTTTATCATGGAATAACCGTTGCGGGCATTTTCTTCCATGAGGGGCAGAAAGGGAGCCATAATCTGCTCTTCCCACTCGGAAAAAAGCTTTTCCCGGTCGTCCTCTGCGAGGATATCCAGGCCAAAGGGCGGGTTGGGAAAGAACGCTCCTATCCATTCCTTCCAGGGAGCCAGAAAAAGTCCGTTTTCGATTTCTTCCAGAGAAAGATGCTTCCCCGTAAAGACCAGGAGTTCCTCTTTTCGGGGGTTTGTGCGCAATACGCATCCTTGCCAGGAACGGCCCGTCAAAGGTTCTCGAAGAACGAGTTCACCCACCGTAGCGTCTCGGGAAGGAAAGTGGCGGTTCTCTTTTTCTTCCACCGAATAATGGTGGTATGCAGGAGAGCTTTTCGTCATCCAGGCTGATGCCGCGATTTGTTCGAGGGTTCGCATGTGGGGAAGAATTTCATGTTCCGCAAGAATTCGGGCGTTTTCGGCTTTTGCCTGATTCCCCTTCGCCTTGGAAAGATCTTCGAGGAGCTGTTGCGATAGATCCGGTCCTCCCGCAGATGCCAGGAGCTGAGCGCCTCGAAAGGCGTACCGGAGGTTCTGCACCGTTTCGACTCCCGCGATGTCATTGAAAAACCAGGCGCAGGATGTATAGAGAAACATCCCCATGCGTTGGGATTCCAGAAGAGTGAGAATCGAAATTGCCGCATCCTCCGGAAGTTCTCCGAAACGTTCCTTCAGGAAATCTTTCGGAGAGCTTTCCAGAAGCAGCTCCACCCCTTCGTTGCGGAGCTGCCAGGGGTCGTCACAGAAGGGGCGGAGCTGTTTTTCGAAATAATCATCCATGCCTTCCCGCAACCTATCGAAGGCTTGCCGCAGAGGGCCTCGCCATTCCTGATTCCAGGAAGGATCTCCGCCGGTGGAACAACCGCAGTTGCTGCGCCAACGTTCGATTCCGTGAACGCAGGACCAGGAGCTGTTCTCCAGAATCGTGGCCCTTTTCCGGGGAGGATATTGCTTCAGGAAAGCTCCCGGAGGAAGCAGGGTGATCCCGGGTTCTTCCGACAGAACCCGAAAAGCCCGGGAGAGAGCCATTTCGGAAAAATGGTGATGATGTCCATAGGTCTCTCCATCCGTAGCTACCAGTACGAAAGAGGGATCTTGACCTTTCGGGGAGAGGCATGCTTCTTTCAGAGCTTTCCCGAGAGCGTATCCGTCCCGCAAGAGTTCCCCGAAGGCGATGCCGTGGGAAAGCTTAGCGTTATAGAAAAAAACGCTCATCTCTTTGCCCGAGGGGAGCTCCACCCGATAGGGCTGTCTTGTGTCAAGCCCCTTTCCCGAGGGGGTCTCTTTCCATGTCCCCTCGGAAATTTCCACTGCAGCACATTGAGAGGGAGCGAGAATGGTAAAAAGAATGCCTTCTTCCGCAAGGGCTTCCAATGTGGGAATATCCACCGCAGTCTCCGGGAGCCACATCCCCTCGGGGGAGTGCCCGTAGCGATAGCGGTAATCCCGGATACCCCAGAGAACCTGGGTCTTTTTATCGCGAGCCGAGGCAAGGGGCAGAATCATATGATTATAGGCTTGGGCGAGGGCATTCCCCGAACCGAAACGATCCAGGGACTTTTGGTTCGCTTCTCTCAGGGAATCGTTCAGAAAGGGTTCGTGGGTACGAAGCCACTCGTGAAGAGTGGGGCCGAAGTTGAAGGAGAGATGCTCATAGTTGTTTTCCATGGAGAGGATTTTCCCTTGATTATCCCGGAGGGAGGAAAAGGCATTGGGAATATAGCACTCCCGGGCAACCCTGCGGTTCCAGTCGTGCGCGGGAGAGGCCGTAGGATCCCGCAGTATCGTGCCGAGCCAGGGATCTTCCCGGGGGGGCTGATAAAAATGGCCGTGAATGGCGATGCCGTGCATGAACAAACCTCCTTCTCTCTCTTTTGCATATCTCTCGAAAACTTCAGGGAGGTCGAAAAGTTTAGCGAATTACGTGTTCCTCCCTAAAAGAAGAGAGTATTTCCAAAAGCCGGGGAAGATCCTTTTCCGGAGGTACCCGAAGGCGGACGGACCGGGTGTCCGTATGCATATATCCGTCTCCGGGCTCCGTGCTGATGCCGCAGCGGAAAAAGGACTCCCATAAATTTCCCCGGGCAGTATGAAGCATCATAATCGGCGTCCGGGGGTCCGTGGCGGCGATTCGTAGAAGAGGATGCTCCCGGAGTCTCGAAAGAATTTCCAGTTTTGCCCGATTGACATAATCCCGGGTTTTTTGGAGAAATTCCGGATGCCGGAGTGCCTTGCCGATAAGGTTTACCGCGGGAACGCTCAGGGCGAAGGGAGGGTGAAGTTTCCGGTATACGGAGAGAAGATCCGCATCCCGGATAATACCGTAGCCTCCTCGAATTCCAGCGAGTCCCCAACATTTTGAAAAGGAGCGGGTGATAACGAGATTGGGATGTTTCAAAGTGTGAGCTCCCTCCTGGGGAGGAAGATAATCCGCATAGGCTTCGTCCACCAGAACCCAGATGTCTCGCTCCTTCGCGAGAGAACAGACTTCGTCAAGGTCTTCCAGGGAAATGAATTGTCCTGTAGGATTGTGAGGACGGTCGAGGTACAATAACTGTATATGCCGGGTGAGGCTCCTTGCGAGAACCTTCCGATCCAGGCGCATTTCCGGAAAAGAGAGCAGCTCCGGATGATAGAGAACTCTCCCGAGCATCGCCTGAAGAGGAATGTCGGTGAACTGGGGTGAAATCCCTCCCATAACGCTCTCCGGAGGAAGAAGAATCCGGAGAAGAGTGAGGAGCACATCGATGGATCCATGTCCGAAAACGATATCCTTCGGAGCCACGGAATCTCCCAAATAGGAGGGGAGCATCTCCTGAAGGATTTGCGCTTCCGAAGGAGGATATCCCGAGGGGTTCCACTTTTGGGGCTCTTGAAGATATGCCAGGATTTCCGGAGGGGCTCCCAGGGGATTGGTTCCCAAGGCGCAGTCCACCAGAGGAAGCTCCGGGGTATGATGAATCTGACTGTGCTCCCGGGTTACATAGCTTTCCCTGGTTTCTTCGAGAAGATGGAAGGGAAGGTTGTTTCTCCACATGGAACGGAAGCTCCTCTCTCGTGTTTTTCTTTTATTGTACAATACATACGGAGAGACGAAGAAAAGGCACTGTGCTCATTGTAACAGGTAAATAAAAATTTTTCCCGGAGGAATGATGTTCGTGTTAGAAGATATGTCCCAGCACATGGTAGATATTGCGGAGAACGGGATCAATGCGGGAGCTTCCAGGATACGGGTCCTTTTCAATGAATGCACTCCCGACGGCTGGCTTCTTCTCGAGGTGGAGGACAACGGCAGGGGCATGGAGGAAGAGATGCTTCGCAAGGTGGTGGATCCTTTCACCACCACCCGTACAACCCGAAAAGTAGGGCTGGGCATACCTTTTCTCAAGCAAATAGCGGAATTGTGCGAGGGAGAACTGCATATCTCTTCGGAGCCCGGCCAGGGAACGTTGCTGCGGGCCACTCTTCGAGCGGATGCGGTAGACTGTCCTCCCTTGGGGGATATCCCCCTTTCGGTGATGACTCTCTTTGCGGGGCATCCTCATATCCAATGGAATTTTTGCCTTGCTCGGGGGGAAAAGGAATTTCTCCTCTCCTGGGACGAACTTGTGGCGGAACTCGAGGATCCCGAACTCTTTTCGCTTCCCGAAGTGGCTCTATGGCTTCGGGAGACCGTACGGGAAGGGCTTGAGGAAATTCGGGAGTGTTGATATATATCGAAATCCCCGGGAATCACGACGGGAAAACAGGGAAGGAGAGATAGGACATGCATGGAGCAAGTAGAATTATGGCGGCTACCGTAGCCTTTTCCGTACTGGCTTCTCCTATGGGAAGCATGGCTTCGGAGGCGGAGAGAAATGCTCCGGGGGTTCCGGAGGCTCATCCAAGGTTTAACGGGGATGGTAACTACAACATTATTTCCATTCTCACGGACCAGGAGCATCACTTCGAGGAATACCCCGAAGGCACCGCCTATGAAGCCCGGAAGCTCCTTGCGGAAATGGGCACCACCTTTGAAAAGCACTATATTTGTGCCACCATGTCCACCTCCTCCCGATCGGTCATTTATACGGGAAGACATATTACCCACACGAAGATGATCGATAATACCGATTTCGACTGGCAGGGGTCCCTCTCCAACAACATAGTTACCCTGGGAGACCGGTTGCGTTCCGCAGATTACTACACCGCCTACAAGGGAAAATGGCACATGGCGAACATCAACACTCCTCTTCGGACCGAAGAGGACGTAACGGATCTCGAAGAATACGGATTCGCGGATTGGGGTATCGGCGGAGACTACGTCAGCGCAAAATGGGAAGGCCACGAAATAGATCCGGAAATTCATGGAGATACCGTGGAATGGCTCCAGGAGACGGGAGTTCCCCTGAACGATGCGGGGCAATCCTTTTATCTCGCAGTAAACCTTGTGAACCCTCACGACATCATGTATTTCAATACGGATGAAACTTTCCAGGGGCCCATCGAGGTAGGAGGAGCGCCGGACGATCCTCTGTACGACACAACCTATGATACGCCGATTCCAGACTCGTGGAACCAGGATCTCGATGACCCTTCCTATCCCGATGCTCTCCGTATCTTCCGCCGTTTTGGCCGCACCCTTGCAGGGCCTGTCACCACCCGGGAAGGGTGGAAGGAGTTCCAGGATTACTATTTCAACTGTATTCAAGACAGCGAGAGGCATCTCCAGGGGATTCTCCAGACTCTGGAAGATCTCGGTATGCTGGACAACACCATCATCCTCTTCACCTCGGATCACGGAGAAATGGGCGGAACCCACGGCCTCAAGGGCAAGGGGGGAGTGATGTACGAAAACAACATCCATGTCCCTCTCATCATCTACCATCCCGAATATCCCGGAGGGCGTTCGGTCTCTGCCGTAACGAGTCATATCGACTTGGCTCCTACCCTGTTGCACATGACCAATATCAGCGAGGCGGAAAAAGCTGCCGTCACCGAGGGCCTTCCTGGAAAGAACCTTATGGAGCTCGTGGCGGGTACCGCCGATTCCGTGCGGGAAGGAGCCCTTTTCTGCTGTGAACTCATTTCCGCCACCATGGCGAGAGGTCATAGAGATGCTCAGGGAAATATTCTCTACTACACCTTCGATCCGGATATTCGTGGTTTTGTCCGGGGTGTTGCAACGGAGCGATACAAATTTGCCCGGTATTTTTCCACGGAGTTCAATTCCCCTGCCACGCTGGAGGAAATTTTGGAGAACAACGACATCGAGCTCTACGATCTCGAAAACGATCCCCAGGAACTGGTTAACCTCGCGGCGGATCCCCAGGCCCATGAAGAGCTTATTCTTCAGTTGAACAACCTTCTGAACCAGCTGATTGCCGAGGAAATCGGAGTGGATGATGGAGAAGAAGTGAGCTCCGCTTTGCAGGACTATGAGGCGAGATTGCATCCCAAGAACAGCGGCTGCTCCCTTGGAGGCCATACCGCATGGATGGCCCTGTTGGTTTTCCCCGGAATGTTTTTGTTGCTGCGTCGGGGAGGACGCAGGAAGTAGAGATATGCCCGGAGAAAACACGAGGACCTTTGCGGTCATGGCAAAGGTAGTGGGAGGACGGTGTAATCTTCGATGTACCTATTGCTACTACACCGAAAAACCGACGTTGCTGTCTCAAGGATATCCTCGGATGCCCGAGGATGTCCTTGAGGCTTACGTACAACAAAATTTTGCGATTAACGGCAAGGATGCTACCGTAGAATTTGCCTGGCACGGAGGAGAACCTACCCTGGGGGGAATCGATTTTTTTCAAAGAGCCCTTGAATTGGAAAAAAAATATGGCCAAGGGCGTACCGTTGTAAACACCCTGCAGACCAACGCCACGCTTCTTACCGATGAATGGTGCGACTTTTTCAAGAAAAACGGTTTCCTCTTAGGAGTGAGCGTGGATGGCCCCCGAGAGTTGCATGATATCTATCGTGTCGGTCCCGAGGGAGGTTCTTTTGCGAGAGTTTTGCGGAGCATGGAATTGCTCCGGAAGCATGAAGTGCCTTTTAACACGCTTGCCACGGTAAACCGGGGAAACGAAAAGTATCCCGGAGAAGTGTATGACTTTCTCCGGGAGTATACGGATTATATGCAATTTCTTCCCGTGGTGGAGACCCAGGCAACTTTGTTCGAAGCCGAAGACGGTCAGCATTTTGCCATGCCTCCGGGAATCAAAAGCACCTTTCTCCGGCATCCGGTAACGGATTTTTCGGTAACCCCCGAAGGATACGGGAACTTTCTTTGCGGCGTTTTCGACCGTTGGAGCGAGATGGATCGGGGAAAGAAGTTCGTGCGGATTTTCGAAGTTACCGCAGGAAATATGCAGGGGAGACCCAGCAGCCTCTGTGTGCATAATCCTCTTTGCGGTCATGCCGCATCGGTGGAAGTTAACGGAGATGTCTATCCCTGCGAACGGTATGTTTTTCAACGATACCGCCTGGGAAATATTGTAGAGACTCCCCTGGAAGAGCTCATGGAAAAAAACCGCCGGTTCGGTATGCACAAAACCTACGGGCTTCCGAAGGAGTGTTTTTCCTGTCCCTACATCAAGCTCTGTTTCGGAGGGTGTCCTAAAGATCGCATTGTTCCCGCAGACATGGGAGAAGGAAGAAAGAACTATCTTTGCCCGGGGTACCGTATATTTTTCGGGCATTTCCTGAAAAATCTCTGATTGTTGCATCTCTCGGAGGGAAAAGCGCTTCGATTTTTGTATGTATCCAGATTTTTGAAAAAATCTACCGTGTCTCCTCGAAACACTACAGGAAAAAGACCTTTCCCGCCGAAACGGGATATTGCGCATTCCTAACGATTTGCTATAATAATAGCAAGAAAGTTCTTCCTGCGGTGTTCGTGTATCTGTCGAAGTGCCCTGAGCCAACACATACCCATTCGGAGATCGCGTCTTCTCTTGCGGCGGAGATTCCTTCGGGGATTGACCAAGTTAAGAGGAGCAGGTTTCCTCCTTTTTAGGAATGGGTCAGGGCCTTCCGGACACGGCACTGCGGGGATGAAGAGCTTTGTTGCGAGGAGGCGGAGGGCGATGCTCGAAGCCTCCTTTTTCTGTGATTGCCGAGGCCTTCTTCGTATATACGAGGAAGAAAGCGGGAGAGGAGTGAGCTCGTGGGAGACGCCATGTGGAAAGGGGAACCCCCTTTCTGGCACCCTGCCCGGCAGGGGGCTTTTATTCTCGATTGGGACGGAGTCTTGGCGGAAACGAGCCTGGATTTTCGCCCTATCTTTAAGAAATATTTCGGAGGGAAACGGGTGATGCTCCTCGAAGCGCTTCCTTCCTTGGAACCTTCCCGGAGGAAGGAGATCGAACAGGAGCTGATCGATCTCGAAATGGAAGGAGCACGGAAGGCCCATCCCGTTCCGGGAGCCCAAAGACTTCTGGCTTTTCTCGAGGAGCGGGGTTTGCCCTGGGCGGTGGTTTCCAGGAATTGCGAAGCCGCCGTGCGTTTTGCCGCGGAAACCACGGGAATCGCGTTGCCCGAACACACCTTTACTCGAGATCAGGAGCCCGTAAAGCCAGATCCCCGGGCTCTTTGGAACGCCGCTTCCGCATTGGGGGTTGCCCCGGAGCGTTGCGTTATGGTGGGAGACTTCCTTTACGACCTTATGGGAGCCCGAAGAGGAAGAATGCGGGCGGTTCTGGTGCAGCGGGACGAGCCTTCCTGGCTTTCCTGGGCGGATCTCGCTTTTGTCACTCTGGAGGAATTCGTGGATTTCCTTTCCAATGACGAACCCGCATGTCCCTGGGAATACCGGCATATACATTCTTCCTCGGAGTTGCAACGCCGCTGGAACTATTCCTTCGCTCTTCCGGAAGATGCGGAAAACCCGGGACTTCTCGCCTTTGGCGCCGCAAACTGGGGGTGTAGTGCCCTGGGAGTCTCTTCGGAAGAGCATCTCTCTCCTGCACAGTGGATGAGCTGGCATGGTCTGGAAGCGTCTTTTCTCGGCAAGCCTCTCGTAGAAGCTCTGGAAGCTTCTCTTCGAAGTCGTTTCCCCTTTCTTGTTCTTCGGGAGCCCTCTGAAAGGGATCGAACACTTCCCCGAAAGGTTGAGGAACTTCCGGCTTTTCTGGAATTTCTGGAGTAAATGTTTATGGATTCTCAAGAGCTGCTTTTTGGAGATTTGCCCGACAAACCCTCTGAAACGGAAGGTAGAGATTTTTCGGGGAAATCCATAGAAACTCCCCTTCCCGAAAGAATGCGCCCTCGCTCTTTGAAAGAGTACGTGGGGCAGAAACATCTTCTGGGTTCTCAGGGAACTCTGGGAAAAATTCTCGAGGGGGGGCATGTGCCGAGTTGCATTCTTTACGGTCCTCCGGGAGTGGGCAAGACCACCCTTGTGCGGCTTCTTGCCCTGGAAACCGGCAGAAAACTTATGGAGATCAATGCGGTAACCTCCCGGGTGGCGGATTTGCGGGAAATGATAGAACTTTCCCGGAAATTCAAGGCTTCTTCGGGAAGAACCGCCCTCGCCTTTGTGGATGAAATTTACCACCTCAACAAACAGCAGCAGAACGTACTGCTTCCTCCGGTAGAACAGGGGGACCTTATTCTTATCGGTACCACCACGGAAAATCCCTATATTGAAATAAACAAAACCCTTCGTTCGCGTATGATGATCTTCGAGCTCCGTCCCTTGGAAATCGAAGATTTGGTACTTCTTTTCCAACGTGCCCTGAAGGATTCGGAACGGGGGTTGGGAGCTCTGGAAGTCTTTCCGGACTCCGAAGCTTTGGAAGCTCTGGCGAAAAAAGCGGGAGGCGATGCCCGGCAGGGGCTCATTTTTTTGGAGGCGATGGCTTCTTCCGTAGCGGTGGGAGGAGGAGATCGGCTTACTCTCGAAAGGGTGGAAACCTTTTTCCCCAAGGGAAACCTCCGGTTTGACCGCCAAGGGGACGATCACTATCAGATTATTTCGGCCCTCATTAAAAGCATGCGGGGCTCCGATCCGGATGCTTCCATCTACTGGCTTTCCAGGCTCTGCGCCGCCGAAGAGGATCCCCGTTTCATCGGCAGACGGCTTGTCATTTTTGCTGCGGAAGATGTGGGACTTGCGGATCCTCGGGCTCTTTCCGTGGCACTTGCGGCTTTTCAGGCTTGTGACGTGGTGGGCTGGCCCGAGGGGAGAATCATTTTTGCCGAAGCGGTGCTCTATCTCGCCTGTGCTCCCAAGAGCAACAGCGCCTATCGGGCCATCAACGAGGGCTTGAAGGAAGTGGAGCAGGGAGAATTTCAGCAAGTGCCGGAACATCTTCGCGCCCACGGTGAGGGATACCGCTATCCCCATGACGACCCCCGGCATTGGGTTCCCCAGCAATATATGCTGCAGCCTCGGCGTTTCTTCTATCCTGGCAATCAGGGGGAAGAACCTCAAATTACGGAACCTTTGAAGGGTTTTTGGAGACGGTTTCAAGAGAAATGGTAGAAATCTCCTTCAGGAATAACGGAGAAAAACCTGTGGAATGAAACCGTTTTTTAAGGGGCCGAGAGTGATTGAAAGGTGTCGTAGAGAGCGTAGGCAAGAAAACCCAGGCGTTCCCGAAGGCCTATCCAGCTTTTCTGCAACTCTAGCATGGAGGGGAGGTAATCCTGCCAGGTGTGTTCCTTTTGGTCCACGAGAAAGGAAGAGGGGTAGGGGTATACCGGGCAGGAGAGAGTGCGCTTCGCCATGGCAAGAGATCGCCGCATGTGAAAGGCGTCGGTGACGAGAATGATGCGCTCGGTTCCCTGCTGTTCCAGCAGAGGAGCCAGGTGGCGAAGATTTTCCCAGGTGGTGCGGGAGGTTGTTTCGAAAAGAATTTTCCCGTGCCATCCCCAGCTTCGCAGGGAAGCGGACATGCTTTCTCCCAGGGAAGCGGTCTGTTCCCGGTCTTGTGAAGAGAGCAGCGCCGTGCCGGAGCAGAGGATCCATCCGTTCAGAGCTCGGGCGGCCTCCATCCCCCTTGCCAGGCGAGCCGTGGAATAGGGGCCGGGCATGCTCTTTCCTTCCGGGCCTATCCAGTAGCCTCCTCCGAGTATCACCACCCCCGTGTCGGTGCCTTTCTCCGGAAGCTCCGAGGAGTAATACGGTTCTTCCAAGGGGGCCAGGAGAAGTTCCGGGCCCAGGGATGTGCTTCCTCCGTAGAGGAGCAGGGCGAAAAGGAGGAGTCCCAGTCCGATACCCCCTCGGCGGGGTTTTTTGCAGAGCAGGGAAAGACCCCAGAGAGTGAGAAAGAAAATGCATATCCCCGGAGGAAGTACGAAAGCCCCAATGCTTTTGTACAGAGCGTAAAGCATGAAAACTCTCCTTAAACTATCATTTGGTGGTTAGACCAGAGAGAGAAGAAGCACCCCCGCCACGATAAGGAAAATTCCTCCCAAAAGGCGTTTCGTCAAGGGTTCCTTGAGAAGAAGCAGGGCGAAAAGAGCCGCTATGAAAGGGCGCAAGGAAACCACGCAGGTGGCGATGTTTACCGGTATGAAAAGAACGCTGTAGGTGAAGAAAAGGTTCCCCAGGGTTAGTCCCAGGGCTCCTGCGATTATCACTTCGCCGAGAATGCGCCAGGGAGTTTTGCTGTTCGCAAAAAGGGAGGCCACCGTAAGTTTTCCCGGGAAAATGCGATAGAGCAGAAAAGAGCTTCCGGTAACTCCCAGAGCTCGGTACCATTCAAGCTGGGGTACCGGAATGTGCGCTACGAAAATTTTGTTTGTAAGCAATCCGAAGGCCCAGCAGCTCATGGTGAGAAATGCCAGGAGAAGGCCGATGCCCAGGGGGCGTTCCGACGGCTTGAGCCCTCCTTTTCCGTTGCTTTTCGGAGCGATAAGTACGATGCCCCCCACGATGAGAAGCGCTGCCAGAAAGACTGCGGGGGTCATGGGTTCGTGAAGAAAGAACCAAGACGCCGGAATGACCAGCAGGGGGTAGGCGGAAGTAATGGGCACCGTAATGGAAACTCCGAGACGGTGGAGGCAGGCAAAGTAAAGAAGGTCTCCCACTACGAGCCAGATGATTCCCGAAAGAACCGCTCCTCCGATGTAGAGCCACGAAGAAGAGGGGACAAATCCCTGAATTCCCATGGAGCTTGCAAGGTAGATCGCGGTGCTCAGGAGGTAGCCTATACATCGTACCCATCCTACGGCGGTAAAGGAGAGCCGGTCCACTCCACGTTTATAGAGTACCGGTGCAAGAGCCCATATTACAGCGGCGGTAAGAGCGAAAAGATATCCCCAAAAAAGTTGCTGCATGGCCTATTCGCTTTTCCGAGTATATTCGGGATGTTTCGCCAGATATTCCGTCAGGGTGTTCATGGCATTGAAAAGATGCAATGTAAGAGCTTCCTGGGCTCCCTTCACGTCTTTCTCGAGAATCGCATCGATAATTCGTATGTGTTCTTCCGCGGAACGTTCCATGGAAGCTCCGTAAAGGGCGTAACGCCGGCAGAGGTGTATCAGATCCATAACGTTGTGAAGCACGCTTTCCAGGAAGGGGTTGCCAGATCCCTTCCGAATGAGATGGTGCAATTCCATGTCGAGTTCCAGAAATTTTTTGGAATCGCTGGCATCGGAGACTTTCACGAAAGCCTCCCGAAGATTTTCGAGTTTTCCCCTGGGGGGATTTTTGCAGAGACGTTCCAGAGAAAAAAGCTCCAGGGCTGATCGTACTTCATACAGGTGCCGTGCATCCTCGGTGGTGGGGAGAATCACGAAAGCTCCCCTCCGAGGGATAAGCATGATGAGTCCCGTTTCCGCAAGCTGCCGAATGGCCTCCCGAACGGGAGTGCGGGATACCATAAGCTGTTCTGCCAGCTCCACCTCGGAAAGACGCTCCCCCGGAGGAATGACACCGTCAAGAATAGCTTCTTTTAATTTTTCGTAGACGATTTGCCGTAAATCCGTGTTATGGGCGGGGGAAAGCGTGGAAGACAAAATCATAAGAACACCTCGCAACAGATGGAGTAGAAAAACAGTCATGCAAGGATCGTGTACTGGCTGCATGCTGCATTCATTATACGCTATTTGAAGGTCTCTTTCCAAGAAACATGATAAAAGAAATGCTACATCATGCGAGATACGAGAACGGTTTCGTTAAAAGGAACACCTTCCGGAACAGCCTTCACAGCCTTGAGAACAGCCTTCATCCATGGGCGTGAGGGTAAGAAGGGTGCGAAGCAATCCCTCCGCTACCATGCCCCTGGGAAGGGCGAGATAACTTTTCCCGTGGAGCTTGAGGCTCCGTACGGATCGTTTGCCGCGAGGCGAATCGATCTCTTCCAGAATTACTTCAGCTCCTATGATTTTTTCGAGAGGCGTTTCACTAAAACCTGTTTCGGGAGAGCTGATGGAGACCAGGTTCAGAAACTCTTCCGCCTCTTCGGGTTCAGAAAATTCTCTTTCCATTTCCAAGGTGTGTTCCAGGGCTTCGTACCGGGGGCGATATTGCTCTATCATTTCCTGGAGAATCTTTTCCGTTTCCGCGGTATGTTCGAGAGGTTCCTTTTCCGTGTAGTGCCGTATAATTACGCGTGCCATGACTCATTCCTCCTTGGGTTTTTCCGGATTTTCGGGAAGGTAAAAGAAAAGTGCTTCGCTTTCCACGCAGAGCGTTCCCTGGGAGTCTTCGATATATGCGGTGGTTTGGACCTTTCGGCTTCCTTCTTTGCGAACAAAACCGTATCCGCGATAGGATTTTCCGATTTCCACGGGAGCACGAAAGGTTGTTTTCATGGTGCCCGTAGCGGCCCATCGGCCGGTGCTTTTCTTTACCGCCCAGGCCATAAGATCATCCAGCAGGGACGAGAGAATTCCTCCGTGGGTGATGCCGGAGAAGCCGTTCCAGAAGGAGAGGGGAGTAAATTCGAGGCTTGTCTTTTTTTCCTCGGAATCCCAAAAAATGGAAAGATGAAGCCCTTCGGGATTGCTTTCTCCGGGGCCGCAGACGAAACAGCCCGGATGAGTGCAGAGCTCTCGTTTCATAGAGTGTGCCTCCTTTCGAGAATGGGGAATTGACCCGTAGAAGAAGGTCCGTTAAAGTGTTTCCGTCGGTTTTGGTACGTTTTCACGGAATCTCTGTAGTTTGGAGGAAGAAAAGGGCGCTGTCAACAGCAAAAAAGCTTGAAGCGGTTCTCTTTCCTTCAAGGGCTTTTGATACGAATAGAGAAATAAAGGAGTGTTTCCCGTGAGTATACCTCATGTGCTTTGTACTTTCGAACCTTCGGCGGAACAACGTTCCCTTGCTCATGAAATGCTCGGTTCCCTGGCCTCGTTTTCGGTGCTTCCGGAACTGCAGGGTGAAAACCGGAAAAAAGCCTTGGAGAATGCCTCGGTTTTGCTCTGCAAAAGCTTTGCTCCGGGAGAGATAAAGGCCTCCGAGGTGGCCTCTCTCTCCCGACTTGGTGTGGTGCAGCTTCTTTTCGCCGGGGCGGATAACGTGCCCTTTCGGAGAATTCCGGAAAAAGTGACCGTAGCTTCCAATGCGGGAGGTTTCGCGGAACCCCTGGCGGAGCACGTGCTTGCCATGGCTCTTGCCCTGGGGAAAAAACTTGTGCTTTCCCATAGTCGCATGAAGGAAGGCTTTTTTGATTCTTCCGAAGAGGGGCTTTTTTTCCAGGGAAAGACATGCGGTATTCTCGGCTACGGAGGAAACGGCCGGGCCATCGGGAAACTCATGAAGGCCCTGGGGATGCGGGTGGAAGGCATCAATCGTACGGGAAAAGCCGAGCCTTATTGCGATTGCATGGGGAGCCTGGAAAACCTTCGGGAAATGTTGCCCCAGTGGGATGTGGTGGTACTTACCTTGCCTCTTACCCGGAAAACTCGCAATCTTATGGGGGCGGAAGAGCTGAAACGCATGAAATCCCGGGGAATTCTCATCAACGTAGGGCGGGGAGCCCTGGTGGATCAAAAAGCGCTTTATCATCACATGAAGGCACATCCGGAATTTCTTGTGGGAATCGATACTTGGTGGTCCGAGCCGGAGCATCACGGAGCCTTCGTACTGGAACATCCTTTTTTGGAGCTTCCCAATCTTCTTGCTTCTCCTCATCGGGCGGATCACGTCCCGGAAATGAAGATCCATTCTCTTCGGAAGGCTTTGGAGAATGTCCTCGCTTACATTAAAAAGGAGCCTCTCCGGGGAGTGCTTCAAAGAGAGGAATATGTTCTTCCGGGTTCGAAAGAGATTTCATAGTTTCCTGGACCTGGGATTTCCCAAGAATATTTTTTATGAGAGGAGAGAAATTGCGTGAACTCGAAAAATAAGATGAAAGCCGCGGTAGTGCTGGCGCTGTTTTTTTTGGCAGCCATTCTTTTATGGACTCTTTTCGGTGTGGATTCCGTATAAATCGGGTTCCTGAAAGAAACAGTTTTTGCCGGGCCTCTTCTCTAAGGCTCTGTAAAACCTGGGAGGAGAAAAGTTGTGGTATAGTTTCAGCCAGGCATCATTTCAAAGTGATTGCATTCTGTAGAAGGAGGGACGGTAATGGGCATTTATTTGAACAACGCCGCCACATCTTGGCCTAAAGCGGAGGGAGTGGCGGAGGCCATGCGGGATTTTCTTCTCTCCCGTGGAGCGAACCTTGCCCGAGGCGCTGCGGCGGAGCGGGATATCAACACTCTCGACATGGTGAGTTCTTGTCGAGCGGCTGTGGCGGAGCTTTTCGAGGGATACGTGGAAAGAGATCCCCGATATGTTACATTTTGCTCCAACGTTACCGAAGCGCTGAACATTGTTCTTAAAGGATTTTGTGTTGCTGGAACCCGGGTGCTGACGACCAGCATGGAACACAATTCGGTGATTAGACCTCTTCGAAGTCTTGAAACTTCCCGAGGAATTCTCATAACTATTTTACCCTGCAACTCTCAGGGATTTCTTGAAATACCCGTGCTCGAAAAAGCCCTGAAAGAAGGGGCGGATCTCATGGTGCTCAGCCATGCGAGTAACGTTTGCGGCTCCATCCAGGATTTGGATTCCATAGCGGAGCTTTGCCGCCGCTACAAGGTGCCGCTTGTGCTGGACAGCGCTCAAACCGCTGGCGAAATCCCTATCTCTGCAGAAAAACTTGGATTGGCTGCTCTCTGCTTTACGGGGCACAAGGGAATCATGGGACCTCAAGGCATGGGAGGTATCCTCTGGAGCCCGGAATTTGCGGAAAGAGTGGAGCCTTTTATCGAAGGTGGAACGGGGAGTTTCTCCGAAGAGGAGCACCATCCCCGTAAACTTCCGGATAAATTTGAAGGAGGAACTCCCAATCTCCCGGGAATAGCCGGTATGCTCACCGCTCTGGAATGGCTCGAGCGCAAGGGAGTGGATCATATCCGCCAGGTTCGGCATGAGCGGGGATCGTTGCTCCTGGAGGGGCTTCTCTCTTTGGAAGGTTGCACCGTTTATGGTTCTCAGACCATGGAAAACCGGTTGCCCGTTTTCGCCTTGAACCTGGAAGGATGGGATAATGGGGTTCTTGCCTACGAGCTTACGGAGCGCTATGACATCGAAACTCGCCCAAGCCTTCATTGCGGTCCCTTGCCCCATAAAACGTTGGGAACCTTTCCTCAGGGAGCGTTGCGGATATCCCCGGGATATTTTTCCACTCCCGAGGAAATTCGGATTTGTCTCGAGGCTTTGCGGGAATTGGCCAAAGAAAAGAAGGTTTGATTCTCTTTTTCCAGACACAATGTCCCGGCTCTCTCTTCCAAGAAAGAGCCGGGACATTCGTTTTTCTGGGAAAGACGGGGAAAAGGCAGGCTCTCTATTCTTCGGAGAGGGATCTTCGGTTTATCCAGAGAATCAATAGAAGAATCCCGACTCCCACGAGGAGATAGAGAGTATGAGCTCCTATCCAGCGGTAAAGTGCGTTTAACCGAGGGGCTCGGAAGAACATGGCCTGCTGAAAATTTTTCGTAAACACGAGAAACGCCGGAAGCTTATGAAGCCATGCCGCGGCAAGCATGCCTCCCAGGAAAGTAAGGGAATGCATGCTGCCGTTCCCTGTATTTACCGCATGCCATACGGTACAGCCTCCGGCAAGGGTGAAAGCTATGCCTGCCAGGGCGGCGCTTGCAAATATGAAGCTTTGTCGGAGGATGTCCTCTCCGGAAGAAAGATACAGCCCCGAAAAATCGAAAGTTTCCGTGCCCAGGGCGTAAAGAAGGGAGCCCAGGATCATGGCGATAATGGAAGCGAATCCTTTTTTTATGGTTTCTCCGGAGGGGATGAGAAAAGCGTTTCGTACTCCCTCCACCACGCAAAAGCGTATGCGTTGCATGGCGAGCCCCAGGAGAATGCCCACAAGAACTACGCCTGCCATGGAAAATATTTCGAGAGCCCCTGAAATTTCCATGTTGATCTTCATCCATTGCAGAGTCCCCAAAATGGTACAAATTACGAGAAAAAAGCTGATTTTCGAAGGGATGCGCAGTTGCGGACCTCCCTCCAGGGAGATTCCCCGTCGGAGCAGCTTCGTGCCTGCCCAGATGCCTCCGATGAATCCAAGAATTTCCGGAAGCCGGTCCACTTTGCCATATCCCAGTTGCATGAACATGCACCAGGGGCAGCCGAAAAATTCCGGCAGCACCATTCCCGTGGCAAAACCCAGAAGAAGGGGGGAGAGGGGGCTGAAGGGAGTCGTTCGAAACTCTTTTCTTAAGAGTGCTAAGGCGAAGCCTCCGATCATGAAGCCTATCATCTCGGGGCGTACCGTAACGGTGCCGCAGCCGCCGCACATACCGTAGTTATCCGCCAGGGCGAAGATGAGAGGATAGGCCAGGCTTACCGCAAAACCCAGAGAGAGGAAAAGTGTCCAAAGGGGAAATTTTTCGGAGAGCGATTTGTGCATGAAGAATCTCCTTTCTTCAATTTGTCTCTTCTTTTTCCAGTTATAGAGATTATCTTGGGGAGGATAAAGAGTCAAGATAAAAACGTAGAGCGAGAAATTGAACCCTTTCCGCAAGGGTGGCGCAAAAATCTTAAGCAAAACGCTTGACATTATTTGGTAAAGCATGTAGGGTATGTGGCGAGCGAAAAAGACGGTATCCTGGAGAGGTGAGGAGCTTGAAAATATCCACGAAAGGAAGATACGGATTAAGGCTCATGGTAGTTTTAGCTGTCCATTACGGTGAAGGGCCTCTCGGAGTGGATCGGGTAAGCCGGGAAGAAGGCATTTCCTCCAACTACATTCGGGTTCTTTTGGGCGGATTGAAATCCACGGGGCTCGTGAAATCTGTCCGGGGTGCCCGAGGAGGATATGAGCTTGCCCGGGATCCCGCCGAAGTGACTGCCTTTGAGGTTGTTTCCGCCTTGGAAGAAGAGATGCTTCCCGTGGAATGTGTTTCCCGTTCCGGGTATTGTTCGCGTAAAGAAGCCTGCGCTACCCGAGGTGTATGGTGTGAAATAGCTGCTTCGGTGGATGAAATATTAAAAAATACAACATTGCAAGATCTTGCGCAGAAATACAGGGAAACTCCTGCATCTGAACGTTGTGATACCTAGGAGAACATGCGGTAGATTTTGTCTCATACAATTTAGGGAAGCTGATAAAGTGAGTGCAAAATGGCTGGAGAGGCTCCCTCGAAAAGAGCAGAATATGTCAGGTTTCGAGCCTGGAGTATAAGGAGGATATATAAAATGGCTCCTCAGGAAAGTCGTATCATGGAGGAAATTCTTGAAAACAAACGTTCCCGGATTGCCGTGGTGGGGGCTTCTCCCAAGAAGGAGCGCCCCGTTTTTGTGGTTATGTCCTATCTTCTTCACGAAGAATACCAGCTTTATCCTGTGAATCCTGCCCACCGGGGAGAATCCCTCTTGGGACTTTCTTATGTGGCAAGCCTGAAGGATTTGCCCTCTTCCGATCTGGACGTGGTGGCGCTTTTTCTCGCTGCTCCCCGGCAGGAATCCGTATTGGAAGATTTACTGCAACTCGGGACTTTTCCAGTAGTTTGGTTCCAGCCCGGGGCGGAAAATCCCGAGGCGGAAGAGATGCTTCGCTCCAAGGGATTTACGGTCTTTTCAGGCTATTGCCTTATGGCGGAGCGAAGGGCCCGGAGAAAACGTAAAAAATCTTGAAAAATTTTTCCGGGGAAATAACCTGGAATAATCTGGAATAAATTTCCTTTGTGTTCTGTTTATATTGAAAAAACTCTAAAGGAGTGTGCTCCATGTCTATGCGAAAGGTCTATCTCGATCACTCCGCTACCACCCCGGTGGCCGCGGAAGTTTTGGAAGCCATGCTTCCCTACTTTTCTCAAGTTCCGGGAAATCCCAACAGTATTCATGCCTGGGGGCAAGAATCGTCGGTGGCTCTGCAGAACGCCCGGGAACAGGTGGCATCTCTTGTGGGAGCCAAGCCGGAGGAAATCGTTTTCACCGGTGGAGGAAGTGAGGCGGATAACCTTGCCATCAAGGGAAGCGCTTTTCTGGAGAAGAACCGAGGAAAGCATCTCATCACCACCGCGGTGGAGCATCATGCGGTGCTGGATACCTGCAAATGGCTGGAAAAACAGGGCTTTCCCCTGACAGTTCTTCCGGTAAATTCCTACGGACAGGTAACTTCCGAGCAAGTTCGGGAAGCCCTTCGGGAGGATACGTTTCTTGTGTCCGTGATGCACGGGAACAACGAAGTGGGAAGTTTGAACCCCATACAAAAGATAGGGAATCTCTGCAGAGAGAAGGGAGTTCTTTTTCACGTGGATGCGGTGCAGACCGCAGGGCACGTACCCATGGATCTTCAGGAGCTCCCCGTGGATTTGCTTACTCTGTCCGCTCATAAAATGTACGGGCCCAAAGGAATAGGCGCTCTTTACGTGCGAAAGAAGACACCTCTGGTTCCCTTGATTCACGGAGGCGGTCAGGAGTTCGGCCTTCGTTCGGGAACCGAAAACGTGCCTTCCGTGGTGGGCTTTGGTGCCGCCGCCGCACTGGGAGCCCGGCGCCTGAAGGACGGTTCCGTGGAAGAGGAGCGCCGCCTTCGGGATCTTCTCATAGCCCAGGTTTTGGAACGCAACGACGAGGTAATGCTCACGGGGCATCCCGAAGAACGGCTTCCGTATCACACGAGCTTTTGCATCCAGCACATCGAGGGGGAGGCTATTCTTCTGCGGCTGGATGCCCTGGGAATCGGTGCCAGCAGCGGCTCTGCATGCACCTCGGGCAGTCTCGAACCGAGTTACGTGCTTCTTGCCATGGGGCTCGATCACGCCACGGCTCACGGATCTCTGAGAATGACCCTCGGCAAGGATACCTCCGAGGAAGATGTCCGTTATGCGGGAGATAGCCTGAAACAGGTAATCACGGTGCTTCGAAAGATGTCTCCCTTCGGGAGAAAGGGGTAGATGTAGCCATGTATAACGAAAAGGTTCGGGATTATTTTTTGAATCCCCGGAACGTTGGTGCTCTGGAGAACCCCGATGCGGTGGGGGAAGTGGGAAACACCACCTGCGGGGATGTGATGAAAATTTATCTTAAAGTGGAGGACGAGCGCATCGTGGATATCTCTTTCGAAACCTACGGATGTGCCGCCGCCATCGCCACGAGCTCCATCGCCACGGAAATGGTGAAGGGCAAGACCCTGGAGGAAGCACTGCAGCTCAAAAACAGGGATGTGGTGAAGGCCCTGGGAGATCTACCCCCGGAGAAAATCCACTGCTCTCTTCTCGCGGAGGAAGCCATCAAGGCGGCGGTGGAGGATTATCGTAAACGGGTTCCCTCCAAGGGATAGAGGGGAGAAGGCTATGAAAGGAACCGTAAGAGCTCTCTGCATTTCCGAAGAGCGGGGAGTGCCCAAAAAACCCGTGGAGGAAATTTTCCTGGTGGAAGATAAGGGTATTTCCGGAGATGGCCATTTCGGTTATGGTCACCGCCAGATAAGTCTCCTCAGGGATGAGGATATTGAAGAAATGCGGGAAATCCTTTCCTCCCTTTCCTACGGAGCCTTTGCGGAAAATGTGGTAACCCGGGGAGTTCCTCTCCATAAGGTGGCTTTGGGGGACTCCATTCTTTTGGGGGAAACCCTTCTCGAAGTTACCCAGATCGGCAAGGAGTGCCACTCCAAATGTGTTATCTACGAAACTGCGGGAAGGTGCATCATGCCCACCAGAGGGATTTTCTGCAGGGTCCTCCGGGGAGGCAAAGTGCTTCCGGGGGATTCCGCGGAATGGATTCCTTCGGCGGCGGAGGGCGGAAAAAAGTAGATTTTTCTCCGGACAAAAAACATCCTTGGCACACGTAGCTGTTATTCGGCGGCAAAAAGTTTGCAGCTCTCGAGAGGCGGGTTCCAACCCCGCCTCTTTTTGCGGTTTGCCGAGAAGGCCTTTTTCTGGATATGGTATTTTGCGTTTTTTTTCTCATTTGTCTGTGTTAAAATGACAAATAGTTTTGCATAAGCACAATTTTTTGCTATGTAATCGTGTCGTGTTTTCGTGTCAGCATGGCGCTGCGGTAAAGAAGGCGTTTTTTGAGATCTCTTTACCGGGAAGAGCCGGTTGCCATGGTATGATTTCCTGAGTTTGCCGCATTCGGGGAGGAAAGCCGTTTATGACAAAGGAAATGCCTCGGGTTTTGAAGCCTGACGAATGGGAGATCTCTCTTCGGGTTCGCTACAGTGAAACCGACAAGATGGGTATCGTTTATCATGCCAACTACCTTCCCTGGTTCGAGATGGGAAGGACCGAGTTTTGCCGACAGCTTGGCGTTGCCTACTCGGACTGGGAAAAACAGGGGGTTTTTCTGCCTTGCGTGGAGGCTCATTGCCGTTATAAAAGGCCTGCCCGGTATGACGATCTTCTCGTGGTGAGGACGGTTATCCGGGAGCTGAAACGATGCAGCGTGACCTTCGGGTACAAGATTTTCCGGGAGGAGGTTCTTCTCACCGAAGGATATACCAAGCATGCTTTTACGAACCCCCAGGGAGAATTGTTGAGCAAGCCCGAGCCATTTTACGGGATGCTCGAAAGGCGTATGTCATTTTCCAAATAAAAGGAGTGGTAGAACATGGGTAAAAGGGCCATTCTTCTTGGCAATGAAGCCATTGCCAGGGGAATTGTGGAGGCGGGATGCGAAGTCGCCGTGGCCTATCCGGGAACTCCGTCCTCGGAGATCCTTCCGGCGGTGGCCAAGTATGCGGACGAGCTGGAAACCAAGACCGCCGTGGAGTGGTGCACCAACGAAAAAGTGGCTTTCGAGGTGGCTGCTGCGGCATCCTTCTCGGGAAAACGCTCCTGTGCGATCATGAAGCAGGTGGGGCTCAACGTGGCGGCGGACGCTCTCATGAGCGTGGCTCATTTCGAGCTTGAAGGTGGGTTTTTGCTTGCGGTGGCGGACGATCCGGGGCCGCATAGCTCGCAGACCGAGCAGGACAGCCGTTATTTTGCCATGTATGCCAAGATTCCCTGTCTCGATCCCTCCACGGCGGAGGAGGCGAAGAGCATGGTTTTCGATGCGTATACTCTTTCGGAAACCTACCATATTCCCGTAATGTTGCGCCCCACGGGCCGGGTGGATCACTGCAGGCAGGATGTGGAGCTCGGAGAGGTCCTCTCCCTGGACCGGCCGGCGAATTTCAAAAAAGATATCCGGCGCTGGGTCTGCCTTCCCGCCAACGTTCGGGTGAATCATCCCAAATTGAACCAGAAAAACGATGCCATCCGGGAGGATTTCGAAAAGGATTTCGGAGCGTACAACTACGAAGTCCCCGCCACAAAGGAGCCCAAGCTGGGGATCATTGCCGGAGGTATTTCCTTTGCGGTGATCATGGATCTTCTCAAAACCCTGGGACGGGAAGACGTGGCGGTGCTGAAAATTGGCACTCCCGTACCTCTTCCGGTGAAAATGGTGGAAAACTTCGTGGCCAGACACGAAAAGGTTCTGGTGCTCGAGGAGACCTATCCGGTCATCGAGATGCAGCTTCCGGATAGAACGAAAATCATGGGGCGCTGGAACGGCATGGTTCCCCGGGCGGGAGAGCTTCTTCCCGAGGTGGTGGAAGAAATACTTTTCTCCGCGCTCGGAGAGGAACGTCCTCAGAAGAGCGCTTCGGAGCTTAAACAGGCCCTGGAGGAGCTTGCGGTAACCCCCAAGCCCCCCATGCTCTGTCCCGGATGTCCTCATAGAGCAAGCTTTTTTGCCATTCGCAAAGCCTATCCCAAGGGAATTTACCCCTCCGATATTGGTTGCTACACCCTGGGAGTCAATCAGAAAGCCGTGGATTCCGTTATTTGCATGGGAGCCTCGGTAACCCAGCCCTCGGGTTTCTATTTGGCTCATAAAGTGGACGATAAGGATCAGCCCATCATCGCTACCATCGGGGATTCCACCTTTTTCCACATGGGACTTCCCGGCCTGGTGAATGCGGTGTACAACCGGCATGCTTTCGTTCTGGCCATCCTGGATAACAGCATCACCGCCATGACCGGGGGGCAGCCCAACCCTGCGGTGGGTACCAAGCTCCGCAAGGGGGATACGGGGCGGAAGGTGGATATCCGGAAGGCCTGTGAGGGCTGCGGTATTTCTCTCGTGAAGGAAGTGGCGAGCTACGATGTTTCTGCGGGGGTGGCGGCGGTAAAGGAAGCCTGGGAGCATGCCAAGGCCAACCAGGAACCTGCGGTGGTGATTTTCAAACATCCCTGTATGCTTCTCAAGTGCGAGCAGGAAAAAATCCCCGTAAAGGTGGATCAGGAAAAGTGCATCGGCTGTAAGTTCTGCATCGATTTCTTCAACTGCCCGGGACTCCGGTTTGATGAAGAAAAGAAAAAGGCTTACATCGACGAACGTTTTTGCGTAAGCTGCGGGGTCTGTATCCAGGTCTGCCCTCATGGGGCCATCGTAAAAGCCGGGGAGGAGGCGTAGATTATGCAGTATGTCGTGGTAGGCCTCGGGGGCCAGGGAATTCTCTTCTCCAGCAAGGTGCTGGGACATATCGCCCTTTCCAGGGGAGCCCATGTCATGGGGAGCGAAGTGCACGGCATGGCTCAGCGGGGAGGCTCCGTGGTGAGCCATTTCAAAATAGGGGAGTATGCAAGCCCCCTCGTTCGGACGGGGGATGCGGATCTGCTTCTGGCCTTCGATCAGAACGAGGGCTTCCGGAATCTCCAGTTCCTCCGCTCCGGCGGGCATGCGCTGATCAACCTCCATCAGCCCGAAGCGGTGGAAAACGAACATCTTCAGAAATTTGCCCGGGAACGGGAGATTTCCCTCCATACGATTCCGGGGTATGATCTCCTCCGGCAGCATATGGGAGGACGTTTCCTCTTTCTCAACGTTCTTCTTTTGGGGGCCATGGGAGGCGCCGGGGTAACGGATATAACTTCCGAAGAACTGCGAAAAGCCATCGAGGCTCTTTCACCGGAGCGTTTCCGCAAAGCTAATCTCGATGTGCTGGAGCTGGGGCGGGCATTTTTCGCATCCTAGAAACAGAAATGTCCATGCCCCGAAGAAGAAAAAGAATTGGTGTCGTGGGGGGAGCCTGGGAGAAACTGCTCCCCCCTTTTCGTGACTTTTCCGCAAAAAAACCCGGCCTTTCCCTTGTGGAAGTTCTGGTAGTACTGGTTATACTGGGAATTATGGCGGCTACCCTCGGGGTGCTTTTCTCTTCCTCCTGGATCGTTTCGACCTCTCCCGAGGGAGCGGTGCGGCATGCGGAGAAGCTGGCGTCTTGGCTGGATGGAAAAATTTTGGAATCCCGTTTGCAAGGAGAGGGATTTCGGCTTATTCTCCCCTCCACCTATCTTGGAGAATCCCTGAGACTTTTCTGGAATTCCCGGTCTCTTGTGGATACCTGGAAGGGGGAAGGCTATTTCATTCGGGTTCCCGAAGTCCCGGAGTCGCGTTTCTCTCTTCCTCTGGGGACGTTCACTCCTACCTTTACCCTTGGAGTCTACCGGGAAGAGGATCTTTCCTCTCTTCCGGATGCTACGGTGACGGTTTCTCTTTACGGAAAGATTACGGTTTTGGACATGGTGCCTTGAAATATGAAAGCGATACGGTTATAACAGAGAGCGTTTCCACGCTCTTTCGGGAGTGAACATGACAGGAGGGATTGTGAATGGCTTCCAAACCATGGTGGCGCGAAACCCTGGAGACTGTGCTTTGGGCACTTGTTTTAGCCTTGATTTTGCGCACCTTCGTGGTTCAGGCTTTCTGGATTCCCAGCGGATCCATGATTCCCACGCTGGAGATCAAGGATCGGGTTCTGGTCTGTAAGTTCTGGTACTATGTGCAGGAACCCAAGCGGGGGCAGGTAATAGTTTTCAAATATCCCGTGGATCCCAAGCGGGATTTCGTCAAGCGTGTCGTGGGGCTTCCGGGGGATACGATTCATATGGAGGACGGCATTGTCTATGTAAACGGAGAAGCCCTTGAAGAACCCTATGTCCGCCATCACGATTCCTATGACATGAGAGAGATCGTGGTGCCCCGGGATCAATTCTTTGTTTTGGGGGATAACCGCCCCAACTCTCAGGATGGGCGCTTCTGGCCCGAGGGGACCAAGTTCGTTCCGAAGGCCTATATCAAGGGCCCCGCTTTTTTCCGGTACTGGCCTCTGGATCGTTTGGGGCTGCTGGAATGAATTCATGATGAGAGGATAGGGCCGTGGCAGGAAGAACCGTATGGTACCCGGGACACATGGCAAAGGGGTCCCGGGAGCTTCGGGAGCTTATAAAACAGCTCGACGTGCTTATCGAGGTCCGGGATGCCCGGGCTCCGGAGCTCACGGCATCTCCCCAGGCGGAGGGGCTCGAAAAAATACGCCCTCTCTGGACCGTGCTTTCCCGCAGGGATCTTGCGGACGAAGAGATTACCCAGGCATGGATTGCCCATTATAAGAGCGAGGGACGAAAGATCTGGGCTTTCTCTTTGCTCCAGGATCCTCTGGGATCTCTCAAAAAGGAGCTTGCTTCCCTGGCTCCACAACATCGGGGAGTGCGTTTGGCTGTTATGGGGATTCCCAACGTGGGAAAATCCCAGCTTTTGAACCGTATCATGGGAAAACACGCCGCCAAGGTAGGAGCTCTTCCGGGGGTGACCCGGGGAGTTTCCTGGTTTTCCAACAAAGAGGGCATGGTGGTGGTGGATTCCCCGGGTATTCTCGATCCCAAGTCGGATCCCCGGGTGCATCGTATGCTTGCCTGGCTCGGCAGCAGCAAAAGCGAGGTGGTGGGAAGCCACGAGGTCCTTGGTGCGGAATTTCTCGCCTTTCTCCGGGCCCGGGATCTGTGGTACTTGGTGGAAGAAGTCTGGGGCGAACTTCCGGATCCTCTGGATTCCGAGGAGGATGATCTTTCCCGGCTCGGACGGCGCTTGGGATGTCTCCGCAAGGGAGGCGTGGTGGATCGGGGAAATGCCGGGAAAAGGCTCCTGGATGCTTTCTCCCGGGGTAAACTCGGGCGTATTTCCTTGGAATCCCCGGATTTGCCGGTGTTGTCATGAGAGTTCTCGGAGTGGATGAAGCCGGGCGCGGCCCCCTGGCAGGCCCCGTGGTGGCGGCGGCGGTATGGCTTGAACCGGCACAGATGCGGGAACTTTGGAAAATGGGGCTCCGGGATTCGAAAAAGCTTTCTCCCGCAAAAAGGGAGAAAATTTTTCGGGAAATACTTGGTTTGAAAGTTCTCTGGCGTGCCCAGGCAGCTTCGGCGGGCCGGATAGATCACATCAACATTCTCCAGGCATCTCTTTGGGCCATGAAACGTTCGGTGGAGCAATTCCCCTTTGTGCCGGATTTGGTGGCAGTGGACGGGAATTGCCCGATTCCCGGGCTTTTCTGCCCTCAGAAAACAGTCATCAAGGGAGACAACCGCATCCTTTCGGTGGCGGCGGCTTCGGTGGTGGCCAAGGTGCTTCGTGACCGGGTTATGATAACTCTCGATGCTTTCTATCCCGAATACGGTTTTGCCCGGCACAAGGGATATCCCACCAAAATGCACCGGGAAGCTCTGAAGTGTTTCGGACCTACTCCCTGGCACCGAAGGAGCTTTTCCTGCTAGCGTTATAACTCGAAACTTTATTGGGAGGTGAGCCATGAGTCCTCTGGATCCGCTTCACGGGAACACTATTCGAACTCCTTCGGGACTTCCCCAGCCTCAGCAACAGGGACAGGAAGTACAGCGAACCGGAGGGCGTCTTCCGAACATCCCCGAAGGAACTCTGGTACGGGGAGTCGTTCTCAGCGCCGAAGGGGACGGCACGTATCTCGTACGGGTTCTCGGGCAACAGCTTAAAGCTCTGGCAAACCTTCCTCTCGTTCCGGGTCAGCGATTTCAGGCTGTCTGGGAAAAATCGCAGGGCATGCCGGTGCTTCGGCTCACACCATCGGATCTCTCTCTGCTGCGTACCGTGCCTCTCCGGGAGCAGCCTCTTGCTCTGGCCCTTCTTTCCAGGGGGCTTCCTCTTTCGGAGGAAGTGCTTTCCTCGCTTCGTGCCGCATGGTCTCAAATGGGAGGAGGCGAACAGACTCCGGCCCCCTTGGCGGAGCTCTGGGCCCGGGGATTGCCTCTTACCTCGGAAAACGTGCAGATCCTTCTCTGGTATTTGAATCTCCAGGATGAACAGATAAATAAGTATTGGAAACGACTCAAGGAAAATGTGCGCCGCCTGGGAAAAGAAAAGGATTTTTCTTCCTGGACCTTGAAGGACCTTGCCGAAGAGGACCCGGAACTCCTTAGATTTTTGCGGGCTCACGGCATGCTTTCCGCTCCTGCCCGGGAAGGAGTGGATCCCTCGCTGTTGGCTCCGGCTTTCTGGCCTCTGGGGGAATCCGAATCTTCCCTGGCCCGGGTGAATGTAAAAAAGGAAAAACGGGGAGAGCGCACTCTGTGGCGTGTGCATTTTGACATGGAAGGAACCGCTCTGGGAGCTATACGGGGGCATCTCGCCAGCGACGAAAAGGCCCTGGCGGTAGCTCTGGGAGCGGAGGAGAAAAAAGCCCTCCGCTTTCTTCGAAGCCATCAGAAGGAGCTTGAGGCGGAACTTCGGGAATTACCTCTATCCCTGGCATCCCTGGTGATGTTTTTTGCGGAAGAAGAACCCGAAGCCTCCTACCGGGCCATCGATATGGAGGCGTGAGGATGAAAGAAGAGCGCATGGCGCATAAAAGGGCCGCCGCCCTGGGATATGATCGGGCGAGAGACGAGGCCCCCCGGCTTTTGGCGGCTGGAAAGGGGCGCATGGCGGAACGCATCGTGGAGATTGCCCGGGATGCGGACATTCCCGTGGTGGAAGATGTTGCCCTGGTGAGCGCTCTTATGGTGCTGGAGTTGGGTGAGGAAATCCCCACGGAACTTTATCAAGCGGTGGCGAAAATCCTTGCCTTCATCTACCGCATGGATCAGCAGCAGAAACCTCCTCAGAAAAGATGAAGCCCCAGGAACTCGGGAAAAAAGGTGAAGATGTCGCTAAAAAATATCTGGAGAAAAAGGGATGGCGCTACGTGGATCAAAACGTGCGCTTTCCCCGGGGAGAGATCGATCTCGTTTTTTTCGACTCCTCGAAAGAACTCGTTTTCGTGGAAGTACGCACCCGCTCGGTGGGAACCTTGCAGCCTCCGGAAAGCACTTTGGGGCCCCGGAAACTCCGGAGCCTTCTCCATGCGGCTCGGTGTTACGTAAATCGCAAAGATTGGAGCGGGTACTGGAGAATCGACCTGGTGGCCTTTACGGTGACACCTAAAGGAGAATGGCAAGTTGCGCATTTTGAAGATATAGCGGGAGGGATGCTTTCTTGAGCGCTGTGTGGGGCATGACCCTCCGGGGAGTGGAGGCTCTTCGGGTGGAGGTGGAAGTGGAGATGACCGGGGGGCTTTTTGTCATGACCCTGGTGGGTTTGCCGGACGTGGCGGTTCGAGAGGCTCGGGAACGGGTTCGGGCGGCTTTGCGCAGTTTGGATATCCCTCTCCGGGGGCGCATTGCCATCAATTTGGCCCCTGCGGACGTTCCCAAGGAAGGAGCTCTCCTGGATCTTCCCATAGCGGTGGGATTGGCGGTGCAGGGAGGCGTGGTACCCCCGCCGGAGGGAGCTCTCTTTCTCGGAGAACTCGCTTTGGACGGAAGGCTTCGGAGAGTGCGGGGAGCCGTTTCCGGGGCCATCCTTGCAAGAGATCTCGGGGTACCTCTGTACGTTCCCCGGGAGAACGGAAAAGAAGTCTCTCTCGTAGATGGTGTGGAGGCCTACGGCGTACCGGATCTGGCCTCGCTTTTCCGGCATCTTCGTAAGGAAGCTCCCTTACTTCCTCTGGAGCGGGAAAATCCTGCCATGGAAGTCCCTTTCGTGCCGGAAGTGGATTTGCAGGAGATCAAAGGTCAGGCCCAGGCGAAACGGGCTTTGGAGATCGCCGCAGCCGGGCACCACAATCTTTTCCTTGTAGGAGCTCCCGGATCGGGGAAATCTATGCTTGCCAAGGCTTTGCGGGGAATTCTTCCTTCTCTTTCCCGGGAGGAGCTTCTTGAAGTACATCGCATTCGGAGTACTCTGGGACTTCCCTTCGATGGGAGTACCCTTCCTCCTTTCCGGTGCGTTCATCACACCGCAACTACCCCTGCAGTCTGTGGCGGGGGGTCTCGAATGCAGCCCGGAGAGATAAGCCTGGCGCATCGGGGTGTTCTTTTTCTCGATGAAATGCCAGAATTCCGGCGAGAGCTTTTGGAGGCCATGCGGCAGCCTCTGGAAGATGGAAGCATTGCGGTGAACAGAGCCTCCGGAAGCGTTACCTATCCCTCACGAGTTCTTCTCGTCTGTGCCGCCAACCCTTGCGCTTGCGGTTACTACGGTGATCCTAAAATCCCTTGCCGCTGTTCCGCCTCGGAGCGCCGGCGCTATGCCAAACGCCTTTCCGGTCCTATTTTGGATCGGGTGGATCTTCACGTGGCGGTGCCCCGGCTTACTCCGGAAGAACTCCTTTCGGATGAAGAAAGCTCCAGGGAAAACAGCCGGGCCGTTCGGGAACGTGTTCTGGAAGCTCGGGATCGCCAGCGTGCCCGATGGCGGCCCTTTGGATATTCCTGCAACGCCGAAGTGCCGGAAAGGCTCCTTCGGAAAAACATACGGATTGGCACAAGGGAACGGAATTTTCTTCGGGAGGCCGCTCGAAAACATGTGCTTACCGGGCGGGGCATGACCCGGCTTCTCCGGGTGGTTCGAACCATCGGAGACCTCCGAGGAGAGGAAGAGCTTTCCCTCGACATGTTCGCCGAGGCCCTGGGATATCGAAAGGATGGCAATTCATGGATGAACGTTTAGGCTCCCTGCTTCTTCTCAACGGAGCCCAGTGTCTGGACGCGAGAACGATCATGGATCTCCAGGAAAACGGCCTTTCTCCCGAGGCATTTCTCGAAGGAGGAGAGAAACTGTGGAAAGAGCGGAAGCTTTCTCCCGGAGGCATCCGGTTTCTCTCGGAGGGAATTTCCCGGAAATGGCATCTCCAGGAATATGAGAGGTGTCTTTCCCGGGAAATTTCTCTTTTGTCCTTCGAAGATCCGGATTATCCCGGGGGATTGTGGGATCTTCCGGATCCTCCGGTTGTTCTGTACTGCCGGGGTCTTTTTCCTCCCCCCTGCGGCCTTGTGGGTGTGGTGGGAACCCGGCGCTGTTCGAGTTATGCCTGGGACGTGGCGGGATCTTTGGGAAGGGCTCTTGCCCGGATTTCCCTGGGAGTGGTGAGCGGCGGCGCCCTGGGAATAGACGGAGCCGCCCACGGAGGATGCCTCGAAGAAGGAGGATATTCCGCAGCGGTTTTCGGTACCGGGGTGGATCAGATTTTCCCCATGGAGCACGAGGACCTTTTCGAAAATCTCTTGAGGGGAGGAGGAGCTCTTCTTTCGGAATATCCCTTGGGAACTCCGGGTAAGGCCTGGCGTTTCCCCCGGCGAAATCGAATCATCGCGGGACTTGCTGAAAAAATCGTGGTGGTGGAGGCTCCCCAAAAGAGTGGTGCCATCATAACCGCCCGGCTGGGCGGGGAGATCGGGCGGGAGATTTGGGCCGTACCGGGGCGTATCAACGAAAAGGTCTGTGCGGGATCCAACGCGCTTCTTGCGGAAGGGGGGTATCCCCTGGTTTCCGTTCCGGATTTTATCGATCTTCTCGGCTCTCCGGGAGAACAAAAACTCCTCTTTTCCGAAGATGTATGCGAAAAAACTCCCGTTTCTCCCCCGGGAGAGAAAATTCTGGCTTTTTTACGACTTGAGGGAGATCGGACGGTTGACAACATTGCTCAAGAGGTTACAATGAGCGCCGCTTCCGTAACGGGAGAACTAGCTCTTCTCGAAGCCCTGGGATATATTCGGCAGACCGGTCCGGGGCGGTGGGGCGCTGCATTGTGAGCTTTTTTTCGAATTCTCGAAAAACCTGGAAAGGGATTTCCCCCGATGGGGGAATCTGATGATCGAGAAAAGAAAAAATCCGAAATAGAGCCTTTTCGGAAATCGGAAAATTGCAGAATTCCCGGAAGAGGTTTCCGGTCTTACATGTATTCCCTTTGCGGGCCTCGGCAAATTGACTACAGAGGCCCCTTTTATCTTTCGCAAATCACGGTGGAGGTGCAAGATTTTGCCGGTACGGATATTTTCATCCCTAGAATTACAATACCTTGATACTGCAGCTTTGCGGGCGGCGCTGGAACTGCTTGCCTATGAAAAGGATCCCGATAACGCAGTGGAACGCGCGCTTTGTCACGCCGTTCTTTTGGGTTGCATGACGAAAAGTATCCTTTCGGAACAAGCTTTTCGGGAGCTTGTGGAAATGTTCTGGGAATTGCCCAGCTTTGCCATAGAAGGAGAAGATCTCTCTTCCATGCAGGGTTTTTCCGGAACTCGGTGGATCGTATAGGAGGGGCCTATGCCATCGAAGAAAACGCTTGTTATTGTGGAATCTCCCGCAAAGGCGAAAACCTTGGGAAAGATTCTGGGAAAAAATTATGCTATCGCTGCGAGTATGGGGCATGTGCGGGATCTGCCCAAAAGTAAAATCGGCGTCGATATCGACAACGATTTCGAACCCCAATACATTCAGGTTCGGGGAAAGGCCAAGATAGTCAAGGAGCTTAAAAGCGCCGCTGCCAAGGCTGGAAAAGTACTTCTCGCGGCGGACCCTGATCGCGAGGGCGAGGCTATTGCCTGGCATCTTGCACATATTCTTTCCGTGAATACTGAAGAGCCTTGCCGGGTGCGGATGTATGAAATCACCCCCAAGGGAGTGAAAGAGGCGGTAAAAAATCCGGAGCCTCTTTCCATGGATAAAGTATATGCCCAACAGGCCCGAAGAATTCTGGACAGGGTCATGGGCTATTCTTTGAGCCCTCTTCTGTGGAAAAAGATCCAGCCCCGGCTCTCTGCGGGAAGAGTGCAATCCGTGGCACTTCGCCTCATCGCCGAGCGGGAACGGGAAATCCTGGCCTTTGTTCCGGAGGAATACTGGCTTGTGGATTTGGATCTCGCTTCGGAGGACGGCCGCACCTACCAGGCCCGGCTTTCCAAAAAAAAGGGAAAGAACTATACCGTAAAAACCGAGGAAGAAGCCCGGGAAATCGAAGCTCTTCTCAAGGGAGGAAGCGTTACGGTAACCTCCTTCAAAGAAAAGGACGGCTACCGCTCTCCCCTCCCTCCTTTCCGTACGAGTACTTTGCAGCAAGAGGCTTCCCGCCGTTTGGGATACGCTCCCCGGAAAACCATGCGCGTGGCTCAGCAGCTTTATGAGGGTGTGGATCTTCCCGGCCGGGGCCCCGTAGGGCTTATTACCTACATGCGTACGGATTCCCTTCGTCTCAGCGGCGACGCTCTCGGCATGGCCAGAAGTTTTATCGAAGAAAACTGGAAAAAGGAATACCTTCCGAAGTCTCCCAACGTATATGCTTCCAAGGGAAAAAGCCAGGATGCCCACGAAGCCATTCGGCCTACGGACGTCACTCTGGAACCTAAAAAAATAAAAGCTAGCCTCACTTCGGAGCAGTTCAAGCTCTACGATCTTATCTGGCGCCGTTTCGTGGCTTGCCAGATGAACAAAGCCCATGTGAAGAACAGCACCCTGGAGGTGGAGGGAGGAATATACCTCTTCAAACAGTCCGGTTCCCGCCTTATTTTCGAGGGATGGGGCGCTGTCTGGCCTCTGGAATTGAAAGAAGGAATTATCGCTCCCGCCGAAGAAGGAGAGAGTCTCGATGTCGCGAAGGTGCTCTCCCAGCAGCGTTTTACCAATCCCCCTGCGCGGTACGGAGAGTCCGCCCTCATCAAGGCCCTGGAGGATAACGGCATTGGCCGTCCCTCTACCTATGCCTCCATTATCCAGACCCTTTACGATCGGGGATATGTGGATAGAAACGAAGAAAAACGTATGCAGCCCTCGGAGCTCGGGCTTATCGTAAACGACTTTCTGGTAGAGCATTTCCCCCGTATCGTAAACGTGGATTTTACCGCCACCATGGAAGAAGATCTGGACGACATCGAAGAAGGGACCCGGGGATGGAAAGAAGTTGTCCGGGAGTTCTGGAGTCCCTTTTCCAGCAATCTCGCCAAAGCGGAGGAAAATGCCAAAAAGGTTACGGTACCTCCTCGGGAAATCGGGGAAAACTGCCCCGAATGCGGTTCCCCCCTGGTTATCAAACGGGGGCGTTTCGGAGAGTTTATAGCTTGCTCGGGATATCCGGACTGCAAGTACAGCAGGCCCATACTCAAAACCATAGGCGTTTCCTGCCCCAAGTGCGGCATCGGAGAGGTCGTTCGGCGGCGTAGCAAAAAGGGAGGGCGTTTCTTCTACGGTTGTTCCCGGTTCCCCGAATGCGATTTCGCTTCCTGGGCCATGCCTACGGGAGAAAAATGTCCCGTTTGCGGAGGTCCCATGGTTACGAAAGGCAAAAACAAAACACCTTTCTGTATGGAGTGTTCCGAGAGCGGCAAAAACTTGAAAAAGGAAAAATCCCGTGAAAAAAAATCCTGACGCTCTTTCCGAGGAAACTCCAGAAATTACGATAATAGGAGGCGGCTTGGCGGGATCCGAAGCCTCCTGGCAGCTCGCGAAACGGGGCTACCGGGTCTATCTCAAGGAAATGCGTCCTCAAAAACAGACTCCCGCTCATAACACGGCCTTTCTTGGAGAGCTGGTTTGCAGCAATTCCCTGGGGGCGGATGTCCTTGCCAGCCCCGGAGGAATCCTCAAGGAAGAGCTTCGCCTCGGGGGATCTCTTATCATCGCGGCGGCGGAAGCGACGAAAGTGCCTGCGGGGAAAGCTCTTGCCGTGGGCCGGGAGGGATTTGCCCGTTACATTACCCAATCCATCGACGATCATCCCGGAATAATCCGAATTACCGAAGAAGTTACGGATATCCCCGAGGGGCCCGTTATCGTAGCTACGGGGCCTCTTACTTCTCCCTCCCTGGCTGAAAAAATACGAGAAAAAGCGGGAGGTCTTCTGGCCTTTTACGATGCGGTAGCTCCCGTAATAACCCGGGAAAGCATCGATTTTTCCATGGCCTATCGGGGAAACCGCTGGGAAGAAAAGGGAGAGGATTATATCAACTGTCCCATGAACGAAGAAGAGTATTATCGCTTCTGGGAGGCTTTACAGGAGGCTCGGAAAGCTCCTCTTCGGGAGTTCGAAAGCAATCCTGCTTATTTCGAAGGCTGTTTGCCCGTGGAAATTATCGCCTCCCGAGGAAAGGATACCCTCCGTTTCGGCCCTCTTCGTCCCGTGGGGCTTCGAGACCCCCGAACGGGGCAGGAGCCCTATGCGGTGGTGCAGCTACGGCAGGATAACCTGGAAGGAAGCCTTTTCAACCTCGTGGGATTTCAAACCAATCTTTTATGGGGCGAACAGGAACGGATTTTCCGAATGATCCCGGGATTGGAAAAAGCGGAATTCGTGCGTTTCGGCGTCATGCATCGCAATAGCTTCGTCAACGCTCCCAAGGTCTTGGATCCCTGGCTCCGTTTTCGGGGGGAACCTCTTCTCTTTGTGGCGGGGCAGCTTTCCGGTGTGGAAGGGTACATGGAAAGCACCGCTGCGGGATATGCTGCAGCCCTGTACCTTCACGCTCTTCTCTCTCGGGGAGAGGCGCCTCTCTGGCCTCGTGAAACTGCCCTGGGGGCCTTGCTCCATTATCTGCAGGATGCGTTGCCCGAATCTTTCCAGCCCATGAACTGCAAT
>ERZ795057.510-NODE-510-length-40643-cov-9.739972_pt1 | contig 40643 bp, 36 predicted proteins | sample MGYA00375141_ERZ795057 | MGnify/ENA primary metagenome ERZ795057 (study PRJEB30186, sample SAMN05720163) | activated sludge metagenome | isolation source: Anaerobic digester | place: Hong Kong | collected 2015-01-26 ...
GAATGAGGGGATCTACCTGTTTACGGTTGATACCCTTGTAAACCCCATTTAGCCTGAAATTCTTGATATCCCCTTAGAATCAGCCGAATTCCTTTACGATACTCAAGAAAACTTGAGGCGAAAATACAGTAAAGCTCTCGTAAAAAAGAAATCCCCGCTTTCGGGGATTTCTTCAAACAAGTCTATTTTATTTAGAAGCCAGACGAAAATCAAGCATCCGGATCGGTATCCGCCGCATCATCCGGTGATTCATCATCGCTTTCATTCGCGGAATCGGCTTCGCTATCCTCCGTAATTTCTTCCGTTTCATCTTCGTCTGTTTCTTCATCAGCGTTTTCGATATCTTCCGTTTCCGGTTCCAAATCGGTGCTCTCTGGAAGCGTTTCGACCGGGATATCATCCGGAGAATTGCTGGTAACCGCAGCAACAGTATCCCCTTCGGCCAACCGAATCAGACGAACTCCGCGTGCGGTCCGACCGTTTACCGGAATCGAATCGCCTTTCAAACGGACGACATGCCCCGAAGCGGTGATGAAAGTAACGTCGTCATTCTCATGCAGAACGATCGCGGAAATCACCTTACCGGTCACATCCAATGTACGTTTATTGGTGATCATCACTCCGCCGGTCGCCCGACCGTGGCGAGGGATGTTTCGGACCGGCGTACGTTTGCCGATCCCTTTTTCTCCGACAACCAATAAATAATCGTCCTCTTTTGCCACATCGACACATGCCAAACGATCATCCGCGGCGATACGCATACCCCGCACACCCCTGGCTTGCCTGCCCATCGAACGGACACTTTTTTCCGGAAAACGTAACCCTTTCCCTTTTTCGGTTGCCAAAATTACATCGCATTTCCCATCGGTCCGCAGTACCCATTTCAATTCATCGTCATCGTCCAGGCTGATCGCTATAATGCCGTTGGTGCGGACATTGGCGTAATCGGAGAGCGCATTTCGTTTAATCTTCCCGTTGGCTGTCACCATGACAAGATAAGCGTCCGGAGAAAAATCGGAGACCGCGATTAATTCCGTAACCCTTTCCTCGCCTTCCAAATTGATAATATTGACAACGGGCGTACCTTTATCGGTACGGCCGCATTCCATAATTCGATAAACCTTCTCGGAATAGACCCGGCCCTTATTGGTGAAGAACAACATCGTATCCAATGTGTTCGCAAAAACGAGCTTTGATAACTCGTCCTCTTCTTTCAGTCCGTGCCCCGCCACACCCAACGCACCCCGATTATAGGTGCGATATACATCCGCGTTTACACGTTTGATATAGCCGTGATCGGTCAGCGTAACAAAGACGGAGCGGTCTTCCACCAAGTCGCTCTCCGAAAGATTCTCGATCGCATCGACTTCAATCGTTGTCCGGCGATCATCACCGTATTTTTTGGCGATCTCGTCCGTCTCTTTTTCGACAACGTCTAATTGGAGTTTCGGGCTGGCTAACAGCTCCTCCAGGGAAGCGATTTTCACCGAAATCTCTCTTTTTTCGTCTTCGATTTTTTGGCGTTCCAATGCGGAGAGGCGACGCAGTTGCATATCCAAAATCGCCTGTGCCTGAATTTCCGTAAGATGAAACCTTTCGATCAAACCCGATTTGGCGGTGTCGGCATCTTTCGAACTCCGAATCAGCGCAATCACCTCATCCAAATTGGCTAAAGCGATCAATAAACCGTCTAAAATGTGCTCGCGTTCCTTCGCTTTGCGCAATTCATACTGGGAACGTCTTTGAATAATCACCAGACGATGCTCGATAAAAATACAAAGTGCCTTTTTTAAGGACAGGGTACGCGGTTGATTATCCACCAACGCCAGCATCTGAACACCGAATGTGGATTGCAACGGTGAATGCTTATAGAGCAGATTCAGAACCTGTTTGGGCTGTCCGTTCTTTTTCAGTTCCAACACAATACGCATCCCGCTGCGATCCGATTCGTCTCGCATGTCATGAACGGCGTCGATTTTTCCGCTTCGTACCAGTTCCGCGATTCGTTCGATTAAGGTCGTTTTATTAATTTGGTAAGGGATTTCTGTAATAACAATGTCATATCTTCCCGGACGGTTCTCTTCCACATGCGTCCGTCCGCGGACAACAATTCTTCCGCGACCGGTCGAATAAGCTTGGGTGATACCCTCGCGACCGATGATGACCCCGCCGGTCGGAAAATCCGGTCCCTGAACGTGGCGCATCAATTCTTCGACGGTGATGTTATCCACATCATCGTAATTCTCGATCAAATATTTGATTGCATCGGATATTTCCCGTAAATTATGCGGCGGGATATTCGTCGCCATCCCGACCGCGATGCCGGAAGAACCGTTCAGCAACAAATTGGGAATTTTTGAAGGTAAAACGAGCGGTTCCCGTAATGTCCCATCGAAGTTATCGGTAAAATCGACGGTGTCTTTATCGATATCCGCCAACAATTCGTCGGTGATCGGTGCGATTCTGGCTTCGGTATAACGCATGGCTGCCGGTGAATCGCCGTCAATGGATCCGAAATTTCCCTGCCCGTCCACCAACGGATAGCGCATCGAGAAATCCTGCGACATACGAGCCATCGCATCATAAATGGATTGATCACCGTGGGGATGATACTTTCCCAGAACCTCGCCCACAATACGAGCCGATTTTTTATGCGGACCGTTGGAACGAATGCCCATATCCTGCATTGCGTATAGAATTCTTCGATGGACCGGCTTTAAGCCATCCCGGGCATCCGGTAATGCGCGCGACACGATTACACTCATCGCATAATCGAGATAAGCCATGCGCATCTGTTCATCGATATCGACTATATTTACTTCATCCGTTCCCATTTTTATTCGCTCTTTTCTCGTAAAATATCCGATTAATTATACCATCCGAAGACCGCCCCTTCACCCCGAAGCGGCTGCGGCGGTGACGGAAAACAAAGCCGGCGGGTTGCCGCCGGCTGAAATCAAGACCGATCGTCCGTCGATCAAATCGGTATTTAGTTATTCAAACTCGATTCAGGGTCGCAGCCAGAACCCTTGCAGATTCAATGACCCGACGGTCCCTTCCTCGGTCGTTGAAAAAGCGATGTCAGACAGCACCAAGATACTGCCGTCACCGATTTCGATGATCGGGGCAGGTTCGCTGCGCTTCAGGTCCTCTTCCGAGGTTTTTTCCGTCAGAATTTGTTTTACCGCCTGCGATACATCCGCTTCGAGTATATGCGGTTCGGTATCATTCCCCACCGGAACATTCGTCAAATCGATCGAATCCCCGGACAGGTTCGCGGATACAACCGTCATTCTGCCATAACCCGAAATATCCAAATCATTTACCGAATAGAATCGGTAATTGTAATTTTGTCCTTCGGAATTGACCCCGTAAAAGCCGCTGTTTTGGATGGCTTCTATCATCTCCGTATCAATATTTTCAACATACTTTTTTCCGAAAGGATCATTTTTCAAATAATAATAAGCTCCCGCCATTTTTTTCTGTTCTGCTTCGGACAGATTTTTGAAACCGATCGCCGCATATTTTTCAAAGTTGTTTTTTTGGCTGCGAACCGATAAATCGTACACATTGATCCCCGGAACCGCCGTCGTTATGATTGCCAACACCGCCAGAATCGGTAAAATAACTCCGACTTCCCGTTTCTTGAAAAAATAGAAAAGGATATAGAGAATTTCAAACAGCATCAGCATGACACAGAGATATCGCCTGGGTGTCAATCCGAATTCTGCAATCCGGATTCCGATAGAATACCCTTGCAGAAAAAGAAAGGGAATAAAAATATAAGGAAGCTTGATCCCCGTTCGAACGAGAAAATTATCCTTTGGAAAAGAATCCGCCATCGTCCAGATAGGTAACCCTACAACAAAAAGTGCGGCAAGGATCCGAAATACTTCGTTTGAAGGCATTTCTTGCGTAATAATGATTTTCGCTATATACAAATAAATGATCGCAAATGCGATCATTGTTAAGGGTAGCAGAATATAGCGAACAACGACGGCAAAAAACTTCGCGGTTTCTTTATGAGTGTGAATCATAGAATGCAGAGTCCCGATGCCGACCGTGCACCCCAATACCAATATCTCCGCCCGTACAATCAGATCGGAATAGGAATTATCCAAAATCAGATAAATGAATATCGCAATAACCGCAGCGATACCGGCCGCCAGGGCACCGCTGATGATAGCGATTTGGGACAGATTTTGAATTCCCATCGTGACATATTGACTGAAAGGTTGGCCGGATTTTTTATAATTCACGAAAACACCCAAAGCGATCAGAACGATGCAATAAGTTATCACATAAGAAGGCAATACCTGATGGATAACGTCTGACTCTATGCCGGCGAACGACTGGCCTTCCGGTAATGCGTTCAGATAGATAAAGCCAAAGGAAAACAAGGCTGCGATCAAGAATCCCAAAAGCGATTGCCAAAAATGTTTGAAATGCAATGTCTCGATCAAGAATGTGCCGATTCCGAATAAGATGAGGAAAGGGATGATTTTTTCGCCAAAGAGCGAATTAATCTGTTGTCCCTTGGGGAAAAACACCGCATATAGAATCGAAACGATCACGATCAAAATAACCGTTATCTTATATTTTTGAAAAGTACTGCGAAAATCATCGGAAAAATTTTCCCATATCGATTGAATTTTTGTCATCTTCTTTATCCTCCGCTTTCGTTTGCAAACAGATTTAATTTCTGTACGTAGTTATATAATGAAAGTTTCGTGAGATACAATTGCAGATATGTTTTGACAGCATTTGCATGCTTAATAACCTATCAAATACAAGATAATTTCGATTACCATATTACGGACCGGTGCGATTTTTCAATAGATAAAATCGACCCATCGTGGTTAAATCAACATTAAGATCGATAAAATCACTAAATTTATGTATACAATATGATTTGAAGTATTAAATTAAAAGGAAGATTGTATGGCATATAAAATCCTGATTGTTGATGACGATGTGCTTCTGCGACGCAGTCTGGCTTTCAACTTTGAGAAATGCGGATATCCGGCCAATACCGCCGAAAACGCGGAAGATGCGCTGGCAATCATTAATATCGATCCACCCGATTTGATCTTATTGGATATCGGGCTCCCCGGAATGGACGGACTGGATGCCATTTCCGAAATCCGAAATTCAAAAAACATTCCGGTGATATTCCTGACTGCCCGTCGCAGCGGCAGTGATCAAGTGACCGGTTTGAATGCCGGCGCAGATGATTATATAACGAAACCCTTTGATTTCGACGTTCTCTTAGCCCATGTGAAAGCGGTTTTACGCCGCCGCGAAAATCCGGTCCCGGAACCGGAGGAAAATATTTTGCAGGTGGGAGACTTAAAATTGGATTTTCCCCAACATAAAGCCGAAATAGGCGGAAAAGAACTGGAATTATCCCCTAAAGAATTTGAACTGTTAACCGCCATGGCTTTGAATGCCGATCATATTATCAGTACAGACAACTTACTCAAGCGAGTTTGGGGGGCGGAATATACCGGCGATCCTCAGGTCCTTTATGTTCATATTCGCTGGCTACGCAGTAAAATTGAAGAAGATCCGGATCATCCCAAACGAATATTGACGGTCCGCAGCGTGGGGTACAAATTTAATTCGACTTTATCTGAATGAAAAATCTTAGACTTCAATTTATCCTGAGCCATACATTGCCGGTCCTTATTACGATTCCTTTGGTGGGTATCGCTTTATCCTATGCCATGGAAACCCACCTGATCTTGAAAGATATGAAGCAAACCATTCAAGATCAGGCAGCATTAATCACACAGTATTCCGAAGGAAATCCCGAAGTTCTCAAAGAAGAGCAAGCCGCTGAACAGATGATTCGGGAAATTCGTCCCAACTTGGTTACTGGAGTTATCCTGTTCGATCACGCTTGGAATGTGCTAGCAACCACAGACGAGGATAAAAACAAAATTACACAACGATTCCCACCGCCGATGATGGAGATGGAATTCGGACAATCCGGTCTCGAACCGGTGATCAATATTTCCAAATACAATCCTTTCAAACACTCCGAAGATATTATTGAAATGATGGTACCGGTTACCAACAGCGATAATCAGCTTCTCGGGTTGATCCGTTTGAATTTTCCGGTGACTTATTTCGAAGAACAATTGAAACAGACTTCGGATCGAATCATTTTGATTTTGATCTGCGGTGTCATTTTGGGTGTGCTTTTTGGTTTGATCAATGCGATCAGCCTTGAAAAACGGCTCAGCCGGACGACCGGCGCCATTTATGATTTGTCTCTCGGCATTCGGAATAACCCGCTGCCAGAGGAGGGACCGGAAGAGATGCAAAAGTTGGCGAAAGCGTTCAATTCGCTTTCCCAAAAATTGGATTCTTCCGAGCAAACTCGTACAAAATTGGTTTCGTATCTGACTCACGAACTGGGACGCCCGTTGGGCGGACTTTCATCAGCTGTGGATGCCCTTCAGATGGGTGCGGCACAGGATGAAAAGCTGGTTCAGGATTTGACCATCGGGATGAAAAACGAAATTAAACGTTTGGAATTACTCGTGGGTGATATCGCGCTTTTGCGGGAAAAAACAGATCCCATCAACCTATATGTCATGAAGCCGGTCCCATTGTCCGCTTGGTTGAACGAAGTCTACAGCTATTGGGCCGAATATGCGCGGGATAAAGATATTAAACTGGTCGATGAGATCGATCAGAATCTGCCGACGATCAAAATGGATGAAAACCGCATGTATCAAGCCGTCGGGAATTTATTGAGCAATGCCATTAAATATTCACCCAACGGGAAGACCGTCACCTTTCGAGCAGTTCAGACCGATGACGAGATTCAAATTCAAGTGACCGATCAAGGCTGCGGCATTGATCCAGAAGATCTCCCGCATATTTTTGAATCCTTCTATCGAGGTTCGGAAAATAAACGCATCATCCAAGGAATGGGGCTGGGTTTGACTATCTCTCAAGACGTCGTCCAAGCTCATCGAGGGACGATTACCGTCGAAAGCGAGAAAGGCGCCGGCAGCACTTTCACCATTCACCTTCCGCTCAAGAACATTTCGCCCGAAAAATAGTGTGAACCGGACAGGTCTTCCAATCCGACAACAGCTCGTTTCCATGGCTGACGATCATTATAAAATCTTCAGTTGCAAGCTTATCCCGAATATTCCGCCGGAACGAATTTTAGGAGTCCGTCTCCCTGATTTACGAAAGCTTGCACAGCGGATTGCCGGCGAAGATCCCGAAAGTTTTTTTGCCGGTGCCGGCGATGAAACTTTTGAAGAAAAAATGCTGCAGGGAATGGTGATATGCTATCTCGACGGTCCTTTCAACGAGAAATTGGCTTTGGTTGAGAAATTTATCTATAAAATAGACAATTGGTCTATTTGCGACAGTTTTTGTGCCGGCTTGAAACTTCCGTTGAAATATCCCGGAGAAATGTGGGATTTTATTACTCCTTATTTACAGGATCAAAGAGAATATTTCATCCGTTTCGGATCGGTCATGCTGCTTTCCTATTATGTCGATGAGACTCACTTGCACGCTGCTTTATCTCTGCTTGATCAAGTCAGAAGCCGAGACTACTACGCGCGAACGGGAGTAGCCTGGGCGATTTCCGAATATTTTTCGCATTTTCCCGAAGAGACCATGCGCTACCTTCATGAGAGCTCCTTGGATGACCAGACCTTTAATAAGGTCCTTCAGAAAATCATCGAATCTCGCTTTACGGATGCCAAAATGCGTGAGGAAATTCATGCTCTGCAACGATAATACAGCTTTAATAAGCCAAATTTCTGCTTAACTCCCACCTTAAGATAAAAATAATGTTCTTCTTCAATAAAAATTAATGTTCTATTAATATTTTCGTAGTAGGCTTAATAATGATCAAATTAGGGGAAAATGCCTTATTTAACAAAAAAGAAATAAGAAAGGGTAAAAAAAATATGAAAAGCACAACCAGAAACACTATTTTGTCGATTCTTCTTACATTGCTGATAGTTTTCAGTGCTTTTTCTCCGGTTCTTGCTCAAAGTCAAACCGCTGAGCAAACGATCAGCGAAACTAGCACTTCGTTCAGCAAATTGTATGAAGAAGTCAATCCCTCCGTTGTCTATATTTCCGTAGCCATTCAGGGAGGGTCTTCCAACACCCAACAATTCCAAGGATTGCCGGACAATCTGGAAGAATTGCTTCCATTTCTGAAGCAATTCTATGGTCCGCAGGGACAAAATAATCAGGATCAGGAATCGGAACCGAATCAGAATCAGAACCAGAACCAGAATCAGAATCAGAATATTACTTATGGATCAGGAACCGGTTTCGTCTGGGATACGGAAGGACACGTTGTCACGAATAATCATGTCATCGAAGACGCAACTGATATCACGGTCACTTATTATGACGGAATCGAACGGAAAGCGACGGTAATCGGCGCCGATCCGGACAGTGATTTAGCGGTTCTGTCGGTGGAAGATTACAGAAAAGATATCGCTCCCGTGAAAATGGGCGATTCGGACACCGTAAAGCCGGGCGATTATGTTGCAGCAATCGGTAATCCGTTCGGAAATGCCGGAACCATTACCATGGGAATCGTATCGGCTCTCGGTCGCAATTTCCCAATTGACGACGGATCATCGAGCAGCGGCGGACATTATACCATTCCGGACATGATTCAAACGGATGCTGCAATCAACCCCGGTAACTCAGGCGGTGTTCTGATTAACCTCAACGGCGAAGTCATCGGAGTGGTTAACTCATTTGTTTCAGCCACCTATTCATCGGCGGGAATCGGATATGCCATTCCGTCGAACTTAGCGGTACGTGTCGTTCCGAAACTGATCAGTGACGGAAAATACGAACATGCATGGATCGGCATCAGCGGTATCGCGTTGAATCCTGATATCAATGCGAAACTGGAATTGGATCGTGATCAGCGGGGCGCTTTGGTTGAAACCGTTCAATCCGGCAGCCCGGCCGATAAAGCCGGAATCAAAGCCAGTGATGAAACGGTTACGATCAACGGCTCTGAAATTACGATCGGTGGAGATATCATTACCAAGATCAACGACCGAGAGGTAAAAAGCATGGATGATATTATTTCATACCTGGCTTTCCATACTGAGGTCGGAGATAAAGTCACACTGCACATTCTGCGAGATGGAAAAGAACAGGATATCGAATTGACATTAGCTGCCCGTCCGTCTGTCGAAGAACGCACCGGCGTGAAAGCAAATGAGAATACTATTAGAGAGCAGGTCGGTGAAGCTTGGATCGGAACTTATGTCAAAGATATATCTGCCAACGATATCAAAAAACTGGAGCTGCCGGAAGGAACCACCGGTGCTTTAATCACTCAGGTTACCAAAGACAGCCCGGCGGATGATGCGAACTTGCAGGAAAACGATATCATCCAGAAAATCGATGATACCGAAATTAAATCGGTGGATGATCTGAAAGCCGAACTTTCGAAATATATGCCCGGCGAACGAGTGACATTGACGATTCTGCGCGACGGTAAAACCAAAGAAGTGCGCTTGACGCTCGGTACAACCAAGAATAAATAATCGCAAAGAGATTCAGAAAGATCCGCTTTCTGAATCAAACGATCAAAAACAAGACTGACGAAATCTGTCAGTCTTGTTTTTTTAACATCGAATCGCAGTTCAAAAGGGACGGTTCAAAAAAGGATTAATGGAACCTGCATTTCATCTTCCGTCAAGCCGGCATGATGCCCTTTAAATTCCTTCGGAGGCTTTGCCCCGGTGGGAGCATACAGCAGATCACTGTGACCGACGCCCAAAGCGATGAAACTTCCCAAAAAATCTTTAACTTTCGGGTGAAGCGGACCTTCGCCCAAAAAGCCCCGACGAAGAAATTCGTCCGCGCTGAGCAAAATGAATTCATCACCGAGTTCCCGTTCAAATCGGGAGGCAAACAGATCTTCCTTCCCCGGTATAACCGATATCGCTTTTGCCCGTGGATCCCCGGACGGATAATGGTTCATCAGCTCGGATAACGGAGATATTTGATCCAGATGAAAATGATTGAAAATATCCTGCATCCCGTGATCGGCGGAAATGATACCCACGGCATCCGAAAATCTCGGAGAATATTGTTCCAACAACGAATCTGTTTTACTTAAAAATTCCGTTACCGACTCGTGCGAAAGACCATTATTATGCAACAGATCGTCCGGCGATTTCCAATAACCGATGATGAAGTGATCCCCTTCTTCGGCACATTTCAACTCGATATTTTGAAAAAGCTCTTCCAACGTATGGGCTTTGGTCAGACGATCCCCCGCAATTTGAACAAGTCGCTGCCGGGCAACATCCGTAAAAATACAATCGATCTTTATTTTCCGATCGGCATTGTTTTCAATCTGCTCAAAAATAGTCCGAAAACCCATAAAATCCAAAATATTCTTTTCGTTTGGATCAATCGGTTCACCGGTAAAGGCGTCCCGATAGGGGAAAACCTCGATGCATTCATCCCATTCTTTAAAATATAAAGACCAAGCCAACCAGGCATGTGAAACAGGCTGAAGTCCCGAAAAAAAAGAAGAGGTCACACAAACCGTCGTGCAAGGGTAAACAGCCGTCAAATCCCGCCGCCGGTGGCTGCGTAAAAAACTGTCTTCCGGCAAATGACGGTTAAGAATACCGGTCCCCATGGCATCAATCAAAAGAAAAATAACATTGCGCGGTTGCTTTTGAGCGAGCAAAGAATCCACATCCGTGGAAGATTTTGTCGAAGAAGGTACAGCATAGTAATTTAAAACCGATGAAATAATCCCTAAATTGGAATGGTTATAATCCGGGCAAACAATATTTTGTTGAAAATTCATTTCCTTTCCTTAAAGTAAATAATCGATACATTGTTTCAGCAACAATCCGCTGACCACCACGATAAATAAAATGCGAATAAACTTGCTTCCCTTAAGAACCGCAAGCCGCACTCCGACATAACTTCCCGCCATATTGAATACAGCCATAATCAAACCGAGGTAAGCAAAAATCGCTCCCTGTGACCCGAAAAGGATCAATGCCCCGAAGTTGGTAGCCAGATTGATAATTTTACAGGATGCCGAAGCCCGAAGAAAATCCATCCCGAAAATTCCAATCAACGCAAGGATCAGGAAATTCCCCGTACCGGGACCGAAAAATCCGTCATAAAAGCCGATAACAAGACCCGCCAGCAGGCTCAATCCGAGTTGTTGCCTGAAAGAAAAAGAAACTTCGTGCACCCTCACCCCGAGGTTCTTATTCAATATCGTATAAATCAGGACAACCGTCAACAAAACCAAGACCAACGGACGCATCCATTGATTGGGGACCGAAACCGCCGTCATGGCACCGAAGATCGATGAACAAAATGCGACGCCGGCAATGGGAAGCACTTTCTTCCACTCGATAGGAACTTTTCTCGAATATTGAAAAACAGCCATTCCGGTCCCACAGCTGGATGAAAGTTTATTGGTACCGAGCAGGGAAGCGACCGGTGCATAAGGGAGTATGGCCATGATTGCCGGGAGTTGAATTAGTCCTCCTCCGCCCGCAACCGAATCGATCAAACCGGCAAGAAAAGCAAATCCCGAAAGGATTAATATTTGAAGAATTGTAATATCCGGCATGGAATTGATTCCAATCTCCTGAGAGCAATTTAACCTTTTCGATTATACCCTCAGTCCCGTCGTTTTCCCGTCGGCAATCTTTTTTTTCATTCATTTCGGCGCAAAACTCAAAAAATGGAAAAATCACCGCGAAATAACACGAACCCTTTTCCCAATCCGATTGAAGTAGATTAGAATTACACGCATAACCATTTTTGCGTCGGAGAAACAGACATGAGCTATCAGGGCATCATTCATCGCTATCACGAATTCATGGATCTTCCGCCTGCGGTGCAACCAATCACTTTATACGAAGGGAATACCCCTTTGATTCCCGTGCCGGCTATCGCAGACAATTTAGGCGGCGGTTTCGAGCTGTATGTCAAATATGAAGGCCTGAATCCGACGGGTTCGTTTAAAGATCGCGGAATGACAACCGCCATGACGATGGCGAAGCATAATGGTAAGAAAACGGTTATCTGCGCTTCCACCGGAAACACAGCCGCCTCGGCTGCCGCCTATGCGAGCCGTGCCGGACTTCGTGCCATTGTCATGATCCCCGAAGGAAAAGTCGCCGCCGGAAAACTGGCCGGTGCGGTTGCTTATGGAGCGGAGATTATCCAGATTCCCGGCTCATTCGATGACGCGCTGTCTTTTGTCGTAGAAATCAGTCAAAAAAGTGAAATCGAACTGGTCAACAGTCTTAACCCTTATCGCATGGAAGGACAAAAGACCGCTTCTTTTGAAATTTGTGACGAGCTGGGAAGCGCCCCGGACTGGTTATGTCTGCCGGTGGGCAACGCTGGAAATATCACGGCATATTGGATGGGATTTAAACAGTATAACCGGATAAAAAATACCGGCCTGCCGCATATTCTGGGTGTCCAAGCCGAAGGTGCGGCGCCGCTTGTGATCGGACATACGGTAGAGCATCCGGAAACAGTGGCGACGGCGATCCGAATCGGCAATCCCGCCCGCGGAGAGCAAGCTTTAATGGCCGCGGAAGAATCAAAGGGACGGATTATCGCCGTTTCCGATGAAAAGATTTTGGCGGCTCAAAAATTGTTGGCTTCATCCGGTATCTGGGTGGAACCGGCTTCGGCTGCCGGTCTAGCCGGATTAACCGACCGAATTAAAAACAATTCCTTCGATCCCAAAGGCAAACGAATTGTGCTTGTCTGTACCGGACACGGTATGAAAGATCCCGATATCATTATTTCCCGTGGGATTAAACCCGTTCGTCTGCCGGTTGATTTTGATAAAGTGGCGGAATACATCCTCGGAGGAGGGAACCGATGAGATCTTTTTCCGTTTATGTTCCGGCTTCCACCAGCAATATCGGACCCGGATTCGATTGTGTCGGATTGGCGGTTAACCTGTGGAACGAAGCACGGTTTTATTTTGATTCCTCGCTGTCATCGATCGAAATTACAGCGGAAGGCTACCAAAGCAAAGTCCAAAAACAACCGAGTGAAAATCTGATCTTTCGTTCGTTTCTTCATTTTTTCGAATTAAAAGGAATTAAGGTTCCGGAAGGACTCAGAATTCATTGTGTGAACCGTGTGCCGATCGGGTCGGGGTTGGGCTCCAGTTCAACCGCGATTCTGATAGGGTTGCTCGCTGCCGATGAGCTGCTGGGGACAAAGACTTCACAACAGGGAATTCTTGAAATCGCCGCAAGCCTCGAAGGACATCCCGATAATGTTACGCCGGCTATTTTCGGCGGTCTGACCGCTGCTTCGATGGACGAAACGGGTGTTCGGACGGAACGCTTCCCGATCGCCGATTGGAATATGGCGGTTGTGGTTCCCCATTTCAACCTGTCGACAAAAGCGGCCCGGAAAGCTTTACCGGATACGGTCCCGTTCCGGGATGCGGTTTTTAATCTGAACCATGCGATCTTTTTAATGCGGGCACTTCAGGATGGGGATGAAGAAGAATTGCGATTTGCTATGCAAGATCGATTGCATCAGCAGTATCGAATGCGATTAATCCCGGGATCCGAAGCAATTTTACAAGCCGGAGTCGACGCCGGTGCAGCAGCCACGGGGTTATCGGGAGCCGGGCCGGGCGTCATTGCCTTCAGCATGGGAAAAACAGATCAAATCCTGGCAGCAATGCTCCAGGCGGCACACCTTGCCGGCTATGAAGCGGACGGTTTCGAATTAAAGACCTCATCCAACGGAGCATGGATAATGCCTCTCTAAAAGAAGGAGGAGACATGAAAAAGAAATTAATTATTATTGCGATTGTGCTGATTTGTGTAACCGGTTGCGGGAAGAAAAAAATTGCCGATCCGATTCAACCTTTGACGAAAGTAACCATCAGTCCCGAAAGAGAAGCCCTTTACGAAGCGACAAAAGAAGCTTGGCTGACGGTAAATCCCGTTGAAATAAAGAGCACCCAATCCGACCATGCCACACCGGTTCCGCAAGACCAAGCACCGAAAGCCGTTGAGTCAGAGTCGATCGTTCTGGCAAATACCAAACCGGCTGCGGTAACGGAAGCGCCGCAGGGATTTTATCAATTGCAGGCCGGCGAAACACCGAAATGTATCGCCCGCCGCTTTAATGTTGATTGGCTGAAGCTGTACTCGATGAATAACATCAGTTTTGAAAATGAAAACGATATTCAACCGGGAACTGTTTTAGTCATTCCGCAAAATTCCGTTTGGAATGAAAAACACGGTCCTCGGGCTTCGTTGCCTCATCCCACCGACTACAATGTCCAAGCCGGCGACACACTGAACAGTATTGCCTGCCAATTCGGAGATGTGACCCCCGAACAAATAGCGCTTGAAAACGGCATTACTTCACAAGAACAATTAATTCCGGGATTGAGCCTGCATATTCCCTGATGCCCGATCGAAATGACTGAACCGGAAACCGAAAAATCCTGGCTTGAAACTCCCCATGGGCGGTTGGATTATCCTGTCTATCTGCCGGATGCAACCTACGGAATGGTGCGGGGAGTCGATGCGGTAGATCTGGAGCAAGCCGGTGTACAGGGGCTCGTGATGAATACATTTCATCTGATGCAGAAGCCCGGCAGTCTGACCGTTCAGTCTCTTGGCGGTATTCACACAATGAGCGGTTGGTCCAAGCCGATCATCACCGACTCCGGCGGTTTTCAGGCATATTCACTCATTCGCGAAAATGCCAAGTTCGGGAAAATAAACGAAAACGGAATCACGATCACACCGGAAGGGTCGAAACGGAAACTCCTGCTCAGCCCGGAAAAAACTGTTCAATTGCAGATGTCATACGGATCGGACGTGGTAATCTGCCTGGATCAATGTACCCATCCCGATGATTCGGACCAAGTGCAGCGGGAATCCGTCCGCCGCACGATCGAATGGGCAAAACGCTGTAAACATGAATTTACCAAACGCTTAATACACACCGAAAAAGACACAAAACCGCCGAAAATCTTTGGGGTGGTTCAGGGTGGGAACTCTTTCGAATTGCGGAAAACCTGTGCCGACGCATTGCTTGAAATTGGCTTTGACGGCTTCGGATTCGGCGGTTGGCCGCTGGACGGAGAAGGAAATCTGGTTGAGGATATTTTGCAATACACGCGGGAATTAATTCCCGCTGAATATCCGCTCCATGCTTTGGGAATCGGACATCCGGAAAACGTCGTCCGGACTTTTCGATTGGGATATGATATCTTCGATTGTGCGATGCCCACACGGGACGCACGCCATGGCCGAATTTATGCTTTTCGCGAGGATCCGCCGCAATTGGAAGGAAAATGGCTGCGCTATCTTTATATCGATGACGATAAATATATCCGCTCATCCCAGCCCCTTTCTCCGGGGTGCGACTGCCTGACTTGTACACGCTACTCGACCGGATATTTGCATCATTTGTTCAAGATGAATGACAGCCTCTATCCCAGATTGGCCACTATTCATAATATTCGAATCCTTACCCGATTGACAGAGCTGCTGCATCGTGAGAAATATGGAAAATGATTCATCCGTCCTCCAAATCGCCGCCGAGATATCCGCCGGAAAGAACTTCAGGGAGATCGATCCCGGTTTGATCCTTCATTTGGTAAAGACGGAAATGCAACCCAATGAATCCGAAAAGGAAACCGTCAAACGGGTAAGATCGAAACTTCATCAAATTTCCAACGCTTATCGGGAAGGGGTAAGCAACTATCAAGACCTTATTACGGCGATCTGGCAATCCGATAATTCTTTGACTTCTTTAGAAGCTGCCAAGCCTTTGGCATTCGAACTGATGAAATCGCATGCCTCGACCCGTGAGAGAATCGCAATATTAGATGTCTTTTACTCCCAAATATTCGCTGCGCTGCCGCCCATCCAATCCGTTTTGGATCTGGCTTGCGGATTGAATCCGTTAGCCATCCCTTGGATGAAATTAGCCGATCATTTTACCTATGAAGCTTATGATATCTATCGGGACATAGCGCTGTTATTGAATGTTTTTTTTGAAAAGCTCAATATTCGGGGAAAAGCCGATTCGATGAATCTGCTGGAAGAATTTCCTCAAAGCGAATGTGATCTGACGTTTCTATTGAAAACGATCCCCTGTCTAGAGCAAGTCGATAAGAATGCCGGAACCCATATCCTGAATCAAATCCGTTCTCCCTATGCGGTCGTCAGTTTTCCCATTTTCAGCCTGAGCGGCAGACAAAAAGGAATGAAAGTTAATTACGAAAAGCATTTTTTGGAAATATGCGACCCGCAACGTTGGGAACTCGAAAGAATGCTGTTCCCAAATGAGTTGGTTTTCCTGATGAGAAGAAAATGAACAATCGCAAAGAAACAGATGACACGGTCGATCAAATTGTCCGCAAGATTCTCTCATCACCAAAGTATCGGGATTTGGGAATTCCGAAAGAAAGTGTCGAAGATATTGTCAAACGGGAAGTTTCCCGACAAACCGACATCAAAGTTGCCGAGAAAAAAGCGCGGGAGAAGCTGCACCAAGTGGTCGCCCCTTATTTGGGCGATCCGGACTATCGCTCAGCCGGTACCGCATTGACGCAAATTCATCGTGATGATCGGGAAGGGCTCAAAGCCTGGTGCCTGGAAATGCTCCGATCCCATTCATCCACCCGCGAGCGGCTGCCGAATTTGGAGCTGTTCTATCAGACTGTCTTTGAATTCACCGGAAAACCGAATACTGTTCTTGATTTGGCTTGCGGGATGAATCCTTTTGCTTTCCCCTGGATGGGATTGGAACCGTCCGTCCGCTATTATGCCTTTGACTTGCACACTCCGCGAGTAAATCTGATCAATCGCTTCTTCGACGCATGGGGATTACAACCGCTGGCAACCGTGACCGATGTCTTGGTTCAGGTTCCGCAAACGCCGGCGGATGTCGCTTTCTTTTTTAAGGAAGCGCATCGCTTCGAAAGCCGCCGGAAAGGATCCAATCGGGCTTTTTTTCAACAACTTTCGGTAAAATGGATTGTGGTCACTCTGCCGGCAGAAAACCTGACCGGCCGGCATCAAATGCGTGATCGCGAACGTATGCTGATAGAGAAAACAATCACCGGTTTGGATTGGGAAATCAGCGAAACGGAAGTGGGGACGGAAATGATTTTCTTTATCAGGAAATATGAGTAAAAAAAAGAATTCGGAAAGAAGCGGAAACATCTCCCCTCGAAAAGAGGCTTTTGACACCGCCTGGGAAAAATTCGAACCGCTGATTCCCGAAGAGGAATTGCCGGCATTAAAGGCATGTATTCAATTTACGCCGGACCCGGCGATTCGATTAAACCCGCAAAAAGCAAGCATATCGGATATCGGAAAATTACGGGAGCGATATCATTGGGACACCGAACCGGTTGCTTTTTGTCCCGACGGTTATAAATTAAAAGATACCCACGGAATCGCACCCGGCCAAACAAATGAACATCGCTGCGGAGCATTCTATATTCAGGACAGCGCCTCCATGTTGCCGGTTACACTTTTTGATCAGCAAAAGATTCTGAACAAGCCGTTGATTTTGGACATGGCAGCTTCGCCCGGCGGCAAAACAACCCATCTTTCCGCGGCAAGCCGGGATTCGGGACTGATTCTTGCCAACGATTCCAGCGCCTCCCGCATCACGATATTGAAAAAAGTGATGAAAAATTGGGGGAATATTCATCATCTGATCACCGTTTTTCCCGGTGAATTTTTCGGACAATGGTATCCGAATACATTTGATCTGGTGTTATTGGATGCGCCCTGCAGCATGCAGAGTTTGGTTTCCATCGCTTCTCATCCGATGCGCCCGATCAGCGAACGGGAAGAAAACGCACTGGCGCAACGCCAGCTGTCGCTGCTCGACAGCGCCTTGAAAGCCGTCAAACCCGGCGGTCAGGTCGTTTACTCAACCTGCACCCTGTCACCGACAGAAGACGAATCGGTAATCAATGGGATTCTGAAAAAATACGGTGCGCAAATCACCCTGCTTGACGCTCAAAAGAAGCTCCCATATCCGGCGCCGGGTCTGGTATCGGTTGAAGGATCAGAGCCGAATCCATCTTTGGAAAGAACAATCCGGTTGTGGCCGCATCGTTATCAGACTACCGGATTTTTTGCCGCATTGATTCAAAAGAATGATACTTTCGGATTTTCGGAACAAATAGAAAAACCCTTCCGTCGATCACGCGAAGAACTTCGATTCATTGAAATCGATCCCCGACAAGATCATCATCCGATCGAGCGCATGAACGAGATTTTCGGATTCAATCTTACCGAGTTCGCGGAACAAAGAGAATGTTGTTTTCGGATGCGCGGCAATGAACTTTGGGCTGTCCCAACCGTTTTTTTTGACGAATCCGTCGATTGGCCGCCTTGCAAATCCTGCGGTATGCGAGTCGCCGCACAGACGGCCTCCGGATGGCTCCCGGACTTTGATTGGGTCAGTTTGGTTTTTGATCGTATCTCCCAAAACCGCTATCCGTTGGACGAAACATTGGCGGAGGCATGGGTTCGGGGGGAAGATTTGCCCATATCTCTGCCGGAACACTCCAAGGGGACGATCCTGTTTATGACGGATTCCTGGAACGTATTCATCGGTTGCGGATATGTCAGCGGAAATCGGATCCGCAACCTGACAAAATAAAAAGACAGAGGATTTTTTCTCTGTCTTTTTTCCCGAATCTCATCAGAAATGGTCTCTTTTATAACACATTCCACGGATTCACGTATCCGCCGCCGTATCGCACTTCAAAATGAAGGTGAGGACCGGTGGAATTTCCGGTACTGCCGCCCAAGCCGATCACCTGACCTTGGGATACGGCCTGCCCGCAACTGACGTTGACCGCGGACAAGTGGCCATAAAGGGATTGATAACCGTTTCCGTGATCAATCATAACCATAATACCGTACCCGCCTCCGATCGGTCCGGCGTATACGACCGTCCCGCTGTCCGTGGCGTAAATCGGACCGCCCTCAACTGTGGCGATATCCAAACCCATGTGCCCCGACCAGAAATCATTGCCCGATACCGAGTGGCTGGCCGAAGGCCAGACAAAAGTGCCGGTTCCGTAAGCGACATAATCCCAGGCACATCCGCCGGGTCCGGAAATCTGCTTCTTGACGCCGGAATTCTTGGAGTACTCAAACACAATCGGGCTGATAACCGCCGTCTCGCGGTAGCCGCCCGGCAACAGGATAAAATCTCCGGCTTTTATTTCCGGATTTGTCATGTCCAAATGGTTGGCTGGATAGGATAATATATCTTCTACCTGAACCCGATATTTGTCCGCGATCTTTTGCAGGTCATCATTTTCTTTCCATTGATAATATATCCCGTCACCGGGCGGAATAATCAGCTCATCCCCCACGGATATATTATGGGCATCGTCATGCAAAACATTATAATTGGACCAAAGAATGGTTTCCGGCTTCAAACCGAATTTTTTGGCGATCCCGTAAATCGAGTCACCGGCTTGTATGGTATATTTCTGCGGTTCCAAATTCCCGCGATCGGGCTTATCTGTCGTCAGTTTGGCTTTGCGTTCCACAGAATCCGATGATTGAACGGTAATTGGATTGAGCTGATCCGGCAAATCCGTATTATTTTCGACTTCATTCACAAGCTGAGCGCCGACATTTTCGGAGACATTATTGTCATCCGCCATCCCCCGGATATAAGGAGTCCTTTGTTCCATAACGACTCCCATGAAAAAAACGCAAACAAGAGCAACCGCCCAAAGGGCATAAGGGAGCCAGGAAGGAGTTTGTTTTTTCCGCTCCGGCATCCCTGATTGAATCCTCACATATCCTCCGTCAAATTCTCCAGGAATTCGTTATTCGTCTTCGTCTTCATCATTCGTTGAATAATGGCTTCCGTCGCCACAGCCGAATCCATTCCCGCGCCTTGCGGCGGTTGACCGATCATCTGCATATACATCCGGCGCATCAGCCAGACTCTCGGCAGCAGATCGGGACCCAGCAAAAGTTCCTCCCGCCGTGTCCCCGATTTTTCGATATCGATGGCGGGGAAAATTCGCCGTTCCTGCAATTTTCGGGAAAGATGAAGCTCCATGTTGCCGGTGCCTTTGAATTCCTCATAAACCACATCATCCAACCGCGATCCGGTATCAACCAGCGCGGTGGCTAAAATCGTCAACGATCCGCCTTCTTCCAAATTTCGTGCGGCGCCGAAAAAGCGTTTCGGCGGGTACATGGCGGATGGATCCATTCCGCCGGAAAGCGTCCGGCCGGATGGATTCACTACCATATTATAAGCTCTTGCGAGACGGGTCAAGCTATCCAACAGGATCACAACGTCCTTGCCGATCTCAACCAGTCGTTTCGCGCGTTCCAAGGTAATTTCCGAAGTTCGTACATGTTGTGTGACCGGTTCATCAAAAGTGGAGGCAACCACTTCCGCATCCACCGAACGATCCATATCCGTCACTTCCTCGGGACGTTCACCGATCAAGGCAATAATCAGATGCACATCCGGATAACTGGAAGAAATCGCATTCGCAATCTGCTTCAAAATCGTCGTTTTACCGGCCTTCGGCGGAGAAACAATCATCCCCCGTTGCCCGCGGCCGATCGGAGCGATCAAATCGATCAGACGGGTGGCGTAACTGGCGGGATCATATTCGATATTAAACCGTTCATTGGGAAAAATCGGAGTCATGGACTCAAACGTTTTTCGGTTCTTCGCTTCTTCAGGAGACTGTCCGTTAATGGACTCCACCCGTAAAAGTCCGTAATGCCGTTCGGATTCCCGCGGCGGCCGGACAAACCCGATTACCTGATCGCCGCTGCGCAAATTATACCGGCGGAGCTGCGCCTGAGAAACATATACGTCTTCCGGTCCGATCGCATAATCCGCACGCAAAAAACCGATCCCTTCGTTTAATATTTCAAGGATCCCTCCCCGAACTTCGACGCCTTCCTGTTCGCCCTGGACTTGTCGAATCTTCACGACCAGACTGTCCTTCTTCAATCTCTGGGCGTTCGGAATATTCATATCCTGAGCGATTTTACGAAGCTCGGCAAGTGTCATATTAGTAAGTGATTCATTTTTCATAGATAATTTAATCCTGGATATATAAAGTATTTAGAATTTGGTCGGAAATTCGGAGGTCAAAAAGCCGTTGCAGGTTCAACGCATGCAAATCGGGAAAAACTCAGAATTTCAGGGATTTGTTTTTTTTTTGCAAATAGTATGTTTCTCGGGGTCGCACCCAGGTCTACTCACAATCGTGAATATCGGTTAATCAATTTATAAAACAGCAAAATTTTCAAGAAATATCATTTATTGAGGCAAATCCATTATAGCACTGAAACAAATTGAATGCCAAATTATATTAATAATTATACGTTAAATATTATCCGGAAGTTTCAATCCGGGAATTTTGCTCCATTCTTCCGTTAATTCCCGAATCCGTGGATTATCTTTATAATACCCGCGATATTGTTCCGGCAACATAGCCGCGATGCGACACATTAATTCGGTGGTTTCTTCTTCCATGGATTCATCGCGTCGTTCCGGATCGATCTTTTTCATGGTATAAGGCGGGCTGAAACGCATGGTGATTTTCGGCTTTCGAAAATGGCGAAAATCGTCCATAAAATGTTCGGTGCCGGTAATACTGCCCGTACAAACTGGTACTCCTGATTTCATGGCAAGCAGAACAATTCCCGGTTTCCCTTTGATCAGCTGTCCTGTCCGGCTGCGGGTCCCTTCCGGAGCCAATACCAGCGATTTTCCCGCTTTCAGCCAGTCGAAGGCTTTTTTGAAAGCAGTAAAGTCCGCTTTGCTGCGATCAATCCAGATCATATCGATCGCATCACAAATCTGTTTAAAAACCGGCCATGATTGATATGAATCGGCGATCAATGCGCTCCAATCGTCACGAAATCCTTTTGTGGCAAGGAACGGGAAATCCAACCGGCTCATATGATTAATCGCAACAATAATCGGGCCCTCTTTAGGAACAAATTCCAGATTGACATAAGACGGATGGGTCAGCAACTTATAAGCATGATCCAGAAAATTGAAAACGGATTCTCTTTCCAACGACACCTCACATCCGGACGGATTCCAAAAAGTCCGGTTTCAACCGAGAACTTTTTGGAATCCTTTTCCGGAATAATTATTTTGCTTTTTCTTCGATTGTCACCGAAAGAATTGAATCGGAAGTGGTCAAAGTTTGCGCCACATCATACCCTTCCGAAACTTTTCCGAAAACGGTATAACTATCGGACATTTTATTCAGTTGATCCTGAACTTCTTTCTCGATCATCTCATCGGTCAGTTTATTTTCGGAAGTCAGTTTATCATTTGCTTCTTTGATGGACTGCTGATAGTAATCGTGCAGATTGAACGTAATGAAGAATTGGCTTCCGTTTTTATCCTTGCCTGAATTCGCCATACCCACGACACCCGGATCGCCGAATTTCAGATCATGTTTTTCGTTTGCGAATTGATATCCCGGATTGCCCATTCCCGAACCGCTGGGGTCACCCGATTGAACGATAAATCCCGGGACAACTTTGTAAAACGGAATTCCGTCAAACCAGCCCTGCGTTGCCAAAAAGATAAAATTGTTTACAGCCAGCGGTGCTTGCTCGGTATAAAGATCAACGGTGATCTTGCCCTTTGTCGTATCCAACACCGCCCGATAGTCCTTATTTACGTCGATAAGATTCGGCGGGCATTCTTGAAACGCTTTGCCTTGCAATTCGAAGAATTTCAGGTAGCTGGTCAGCGCAGCTTCATCATACGAACCTTGATAGCTGTTGAAATTCAAGAAAATCGTCGGTGTACCGGAGACCACTCCCGTCGCAACCACTTCGTCAAAAGCCTTATCGATCTTCGCCCTTAAATCCGGATCGGCAAAATCGGTCAGCCATTGATCATAGTTTAATCCCGAAATCTGAGTCTTGAAATTATCCTTTAACCAGGTTTCGAAAGCGTCCAAAGATTCCAGCCCGCTCCAATCGGATTGAGTGGAATAAAGCAGATGTTCCGCTTCGAAGAAAAATCCCTGCGCACCGGCGGCATCCGCCGCATAGGCTGCCATCAGCGCTTTTTCATGAAAACTCAACGGGAAGTGACGGTAAACATAGCGAACTTCATCCGGATGATTCTTTTGGAATTCCAACAGAGCCAGCCCGGCACCGGAGCAGTAAGGGCATTGGAAATCCGCATATTCCAAAATCGTCAGCGGAGCGTCTTTCGGTCCGATGCTCCAGTCCTCATCCGTTATCGGAGGTAACACAGCCGTAATTTTTTCATTCGGACCGACCGGTTTGACAATGGTACATTCCATCGGCTGAACGTTTTCTTGATCGGCTTCAAAGGGAACCCACTCATCTTCGGCAAAAACAACGGTGCCGAAGATAAAACTAATTAACACCGCAAGAATAACAATACCTAAATTCTTTTTAAGCATAGATCATTTTCCTTTCAGAATAGGCCTTACACAAGATGATTTTATACCAAATCTTTTCGGGATGGTATCTTTAACAAAGTTTTAAGCAAATAATTACGGCTACAGACCCGTTTTAATTACTTTCCGAATATTTTTCTTCAAAAATGAAGGCGACGGGCAAGCCGTTGCATAATTTCATTTTCGACAGCTTCTTCGGACTGATCGGCATCGATTATCTCCCACCGTTGCGGATCTGCAGCAGCCAATTGATGATAGCCATTGCGAACCCGCTCATGGAACGCAAGCTGATAATCATCCATCCGGTTCCATTCTTCCTGATTGTTTATTCTGCGTCTCAATCCTTTTTCGGCGGGTATATCCAGCAGAAACGTCAAATCCGGCCAAAGGTTGCCGGTGGCAAAATTGAGAAGTTGTTTTAATGTTTCCTGTTCAAATCCGTGACCGTATCCCTGATAAGCCAAGGTTGAATCCGCATAGCGGTCACTGATCACAATCTTTCCGCTTTGAAGGGCGGGACGAATCACCTCTTCCACCAGTTGAGCGCGAGCCGCACAAAAAAGCAGGATCTCCGTCCGCGGGCACATCTGTTTGTTTTTCATATTCATCAGAATTTCCCGCACCTGATCACTGATTTCGGTCCCCCCCGGTTCGCGGGTGTAGACGATATCAAATCCTTTTTCGATAAGCTTCCGCCCAATTCGTTTCACTTGCGTGGTTTTTCCGGATCCGTCCGGTCCTTCAAAGGTAATAAACATGTTTTACTCCGGATTCTGAAAAATGCGGATTCTGCGTTTGGGCTCTTTCCCGTAAGACTGGGATAACAACCCGTACTGTTCGACCAATTCGTGCTGCATCTGCCGAATCATGCGATTTGCGGGCGCCAGATCAACCCAGACCGCTTCCCCGTTTTTCACGGCCATAATGGCTTCCGTAGTTTCTTTTTCAACGTTTTCCCAATTACCGGACGGCTGTTGAACGGTCACATTAAACAAGTTCGCCAACGTGTATTCGATCTGATTGATCGTGTTTGACCGCAGAACATAGATCGGCACATTCCGTTCTTCCGCGTCCACAATCATTTTCTGCCGGCTGCGGTAATAGGGACGTAAAGTCATTAAGACATCCGCTTCCTCGACGTTATTCACAATGGAAATCAAGACTCCCAGCCTTGCGGAAGCCTGTTCCAAACGGTTACGGGCTACGCCATGGGGATAAATCCGGATGGGTTTCATGCCCGGATCATTTTGAGAATCCGAATCCAGATCCCGTTCACCGGTCAAAACCGGTGATGTCGATTGGGCCAACCCATAGGATTCCCCGGATACGCCCCGCCGTGAACTCCGACGATTGCCGCTTTCCGTTTTACTGCGACCGGAAATCTGAAGAATATTCCGTTTTTGGCGGATTTGCAGATCGGACTCGGCTGCGGGTGTAAACCCGTTCCCTTCCAATACGGGAGCCGGCGCCTTTTCGCGTATTATTTTTCCCTGATCCGTCTTTATCCGCAACTCCGGTGCCAGTTCGATCCCGCGGACCAACGCATCCACCGCCGCCGCCACATCGGGATAAACAACCACCTTATTTCGTTCGACAATTTCCACCAGCACATCGAAAGTCGGCGGAGAACGCCGTTCCAGAACCGTTTTCTGCGTTCCGCGGCGTCGCGCCTCTTCATCCGACAACGTCACCGATTCGATTCCGCCGACCAGGTCGGAGAGGGTCGGGTTCATCAGCAGATTGCTCAAGGTTCGGCCGTGAGCCGTCCCGATCAACTGAACCCCGCGCTCCGCGATCGTACGCGCAGCCTGCGCTTCCAATTCACGGCCGATTTCATCGATCACGATCACTTCCGGATTATGGTTTTCGACCGCTTCGATCATCACCTCATGCTGCAAAGCCGGTTTCGCCACTTGGAGGCGGCGCGCCTTTCCCACCGCCGGATGAGGCACATCGCCGTCCCCGCCGATTTCATTGGAAGTGTCGACAATGACGACCCGTTTCCTTTCCGCCAACACTCTGGCCGCTTCCCGTAACATGGTCGTCTTCCCAATCCCGGGTTTCCCCAAAATCAGAATACTTTTGCCAGAATCCACAAAATCCTGAATGATTTCGAGCGTCCCGAATACCGCACGGCCCACTCGGCAGGTCAATCCGATGATTTTCCCTTTCCGGTTGCGAACCGCCGAAATCCGATGCAGCGTCCGTTCCATTCCCGCCCGGTTGTCCAAATCAAAATCGCCGATTTGGGAAATAATCGTCTCTAAATCTTCAAAGGCGACTTCCTTTTCGGAAAGCTGAATCTCATCATCCGTATAGCGAGCCAAGGGCGGACGTCCCACATCAAAAACCACTTCTACCAATTCAGATAGATTTCCGATACTTTCGATCTTTTCTCCGATCTCCTCGGGGAAAATCGCCACTAACGCGTGGATATCATCTAAATTATTTTCGTACTGCTTCATTTTTCCTTTTTATTCATCTGATAATTTGCCGGTCCGACCGGTTGAAGATAACCGTTTTCCAATTGGATCGCCGGTTTTTCCTCAGCCACTTTCGCGGCAAGATTTTTTACAAAAACTGTCTGGCGACATACCAGATTAAAATTTTCCTCATTAAACGGATCGTTTGCCCAAGCCTGAAAACCCGGGATCATCACATAAACCTCCTGATCCGTCGTATGGTTGATTTGTTGTGCGAGGCTTAGCATTAACTTTGCCGGATTCTCGACCCCCGGGTTGAAAATAGGCTCCAAATAGATCCGATTCCCGTTTTGAGCGGTCGCCTTTGCCGTCGCTTGGATCATACCATCTTTTTTAAGCGCATAGATATTTTCCTGATTCCAATTCGAGCCCAACTGGCGAATCAGCGGCGTAATCTGCGATTCGTAGAACAGATCGTATTCATCAAAAGGCGTAACGCTTACGGATTGCCAATTTTCTCCATCCGAATTTAATTCTCCTTTATAACACCAAACCGTCTGTTTGGAATAAACGCTGAATCCGATCTGACGGAATGAACCGGTTACCCATTGCCCTTCATCCAAAACCACCGCACAAGACTGCATTCCGGCTTTTCCCGCCTTGGCCACCAGAAATTCCAACAACTCCAACAGGTTCGAGTTATTCGAATGTTTCCCGGCAATCAACCACGAAAACCAAGCCGTATTTTTCTTCATATCGAAACTGATCTGCCCGCCCCAATAATAGGTCAGATAAGGCCCGCGCGAAACGGCGATCGATTCGCTTGAAAGCAAATTGAGAGAATCCAAAAAACAGGTTGTCAGCGAAAACTGGTTATTGGTAAAACGGGTTCTGTTTGAAAGACAATAATATTTGTTCTCCGTTTCAAGGAAAAACTTCATATCATAAAGTCGAAATGTTCTTGCCTGAGCCACTACAATCCGAAAATTCCTCTCAATCCCGCCGTTTAAGGATTCCGAAAACCACCACAATCCCTACTCCGATGAGAATCAAAACAATGCCGATGATCGCCAACAACGGCGATTTCTTGGTCTGCTGTTGGGTCGCCGCAGCCGAATTTTCAAATGCGGCTTGTTTTTGCGCACCGAAATTGACCTGAGTCGTATCACCCGCTTTGATCGTAATGGGATAATTCATATTGGTCGTCGGGTTGTACTCCTTCGGCGGAGCGACGCTGATGTTATAGTCCCCTTCCGGCACCTCCGGAAAACACAACAGATCCAATCCGGTCGTCAAACCGGTGAAGGACTCCGTCCCTCCTCGTTTCGTAACGCTAACGGCTCCGCCGGCGATTCCGGTTTCGGTCTCCTCCGCGGTGGCGTTCCCGTTCTTATCTTCGAACAGATAGATACAGAGTTGTGCCGATCCGTCATAAGGCGTCGGCGTCGGTAAAATTTCAGTCGGCGTCGGCGAAGGACCCGCCGTCGGTGTGGGGGTCAGGACCCTGCCCAAAAGGATCTTCGTTCCGGCAATCAGCGTGCAATTCACATCCAAATTATTCAGCGAGCGAATCGTTTCGACATCCACACCCATCTTCAGTGAAATACTGAGACAGGTATCCAAGTCGGACACTGTATAAAAAATATTGCCGTCAAAATCGGGCGTCGGCGACGCCAAAACCTGATAGGCAAAAACCGGCTGTTCGAAGATCAACAACAACCCCAGAATTCCCAACGGAATGCACAGCATCCAACGAAACGAAAATAATATTTTTCTTATTCTATTCACGATTCAAATTATATCATTTGACGCTTTCTTTCCATTTTTGGGCATTCAGAATCATGGCGCCGGATGCCCGCCGGTTTTCCGGGCTGTCCCCACCCATTAATTGCGCCATTTCGCGCAGACTTTCTTCCGGCTGCAATTGTTTAACCAGTGTCCGAGTTCTGCCATCGGAAAGTTGCTTGGAGACATGAAAATGAACGTCATAATAAGCCGCAAGCTGGGGCAGATGGGTAATGCATAATATCTGATGATTGCGGGAAAGCAGCCATAGTTTTTCCCCGACAATCGAACCGACCCGCCCGCCGATTCCTTGGTCGATTTCATCGAAAATCATCGACGGGATCGAATCCGCTTCGGCCAACGTGTTTTTCAACGCCAACATCAGTCGCGAAGTCTCCCCGCCGGATGCGATCTTCGCCAACGGTTTCAATCCTTCGCCCGGGTTCGGCGCAATCAGAAATTCAACCTGATCAAAGCCGTTCTCATCATAAGCCAATGATCTGCCGTGCCGATCTCGGAGTCCGTTTTCAACCGCCGTTTGCGTAAATCGGATCTCAAACTGTGCCGATTCCATTCGCAGCTCATGCAGCTCCTTTTCCACGCTCTCGCTCACTTTCCGAGAAGCTTCATGCCGGCGGTCGGAAAGCTCCTGCGCCAATTCGGATAACAGATTGATCACCGAAGTTTCCTGCCGGATCAAATCTTCCGTCTGATCCGAAATATTTTCAAGCCCGGCCAGCTGTTCTTCCGCCCGCGCGGCAAATTCCAAAACCGCATGCAGGCTGCCGCCGTATTTTCTTTTTAAAGTGTTCAACAGCGCCAGCCGTTCTTCGATGGCATCCAGCCGGGCGGGGTTAAATTCCAATGTTTCTTGATAACGCTGTAAAGAGGCAAGCAATTCGTTCAGCGCATCGTTTATCGCGGCGACTTCTTCACCGAGCGGCGCCAGCTCCGCATCGATTCGACTTAAATTATCCATTGATTTGGATAAATAACCCAGTAATTCGAAAATTCCCGGATATTCTTCCGATCTTCCTTCCAGTTGCTCGATGGCTTTTTGAGTCAGTTGGCTGAGATTCTCGGCATTCGCCAGCCGATCCCGATCTTTCTTCAGCGTTTCTTCTTCCGATTCATTGATTTTTGCCGAACGAATCTCATTCATTTGAAAGGACAACATATCTTTTTTTCGCAGCAATTCTTCGTCATTCATGCGAATCTCGGTCAATCGGGTACGAATTTTCTGTAATTTTTTGAATTCCGCTTGATATTTCTTCAGCAATTCCTGATTTCCGGCAAAGCGATCCAGCAAGACGATATGATTGGAAGGATTCAGCAGTGACAGATGATCGGATTGACCGTGAATATCTACCAGCAGCCGGCCGATTTCCCGCAGCAGATTAACGTTCACACTGCTGCCGTTGACCCGTGCCGAGCTGCGGCCGCCGGCCCGAATATCGCGGCTCAAGAGGATCTGATCGCCGTCCGAATCTTCGGGCAAATCTTCTCTCTTCAGTATTTCCCGAATCGCCTCCCGATTCTCGTCCGGCCGGAAAACCGCTTCGACAATCGCCCGATCCGTCCCTTCACGGATAAAAGTCGGATCGGTCTTCCCGCCGACAACCGTTGAAACGGCATCCAAAATAATCGATTTACCGGCGCCGGTCTCACCCGTGAAGATATTCAAACCTTCCTTCAGAGAAAGTTCCAGCTCATCGATAATCGCAAAATTTCGGATATATAATTCGGTCAACATTTCAGCGTCTGCGAATGGCAAAACCGCGCATATTCGTTAATATAGTCGTACATAACAAGGCAATGTACAAAATTCCCCAACCGACGGACAGGGTATACCCCATCAAACCGGCGTAATTTCCGATGAATATCATCCGGAAAAGCCCCAAGATATATCGCAGAATCGGAACCGCTCCGCCGATTCCGGCCGCGATTGCCGTCAATTTATTCAGATCCGCCGCTCGGCGTTTTTGAGTAACCGCCCGGACGGCTTTGGCGATCAGATTCCCCAACAACAATCCCAGAATGATCGCCGTCAGCATGGAATAAAAATTAAAAAAATACAATACAAAAGATCCCAAGGCTCCGATCAGAAAAGCAACGATCGCCGATAAAACATAATCCCGGGATACGGCGGTGTTGAATTTTTTCTGCTGCTCTTTGACACATTCCTTACAGCGATAACTGGTCGGTGTGGAGACCGCGCAATCCATGCAAATAGGCCGCCCGCATTGATTACAACAAATCAATGTCTCCCGATTCGGATGCTTGTAACAGGTTTTAATTTCGCTTATTTCATCACTCATATCGTTGTCTTTCGATTGGCGCTCGGATTTCGCTGCATATATTGAATAAAATTCGAGTAGAAAAATCCCTTTCCTTCCAAGCGCACATAACGCGCCGAAAATTCTGAAGCGGAGACCGAAATCGTATCCGATTCATCAATCATCATCCCATCTTGTCCGTCCGGTGAAAAAATCGTTTCATGTTCGGAAGACGATCGAATTTCCACCACATCGTTTTCGTCGAGAACAATCCCGCGCTCCAGGCACAAATGGGGCGCCACGGGGATCACCAGAATATTTCGCAATTCCGGTTCCATAATCGGTCCCCCGGCTGCCATGGCGTATGCGGTGGACCCCGTTGCAGTGGAAACAATCAATCCGTCCGCGACATAATCCGTCAGATAATTTTCATTAATGCGAACATTGATACGAATCGGGCGTAATTTGGAACCGTGACCGATCACCGCATCATTCAGCACTTCCCAGCGAGTTCGTTCGTTATTCTTTCGAACCAGCTCGACATGCAACATCATCCGTTTTTCGATCCGCCAATCCCCGTTCATTAAAGCCGGAAGTTTTTCCCGCCATTGATTTTTGGCGATTTCCATCATAAAACCGAAGCTGCCCATATTGATCCCGCAGACCGGAACCTCAAATGGTGCGCATAGTTTATTGGTGCGTAACATCGTCCCGTCACCGCCGAAAGTAATCACCAAATCAAAGGGGCGGCGTTCAAGGCTTTCACGAAAAGCTTCATCGTAAAGGGACCAACCTTCCGCGACAGCCTGTCCGTGAAAACGGGTATTGATTTCTTCGATAATCTTCTTGGCTTCTTCTTCGGCGGCAGCCAGATGAGGGTGCCAGGTCACACCGATTCGTTCGGGTTTTTTTGTCGTTTGATTCATCTTCGCTCACAATTTTTCATCACAAATCGATCGGTATCCGCAACCCCCGCAGCGGAATGAATTGCAATGAGAACGATGAACTTCTTCGAGCGAATCATCTTCCCTGATTCTTTCCAACCGGTCCAGAAGTTCATCCCTTCTTTTTATTGTATACGAAATCTTAAACTCTTTGTTTCGATAACGCAAAATTCCGTAATCCGGCTTCACAGCAAAGGCCTTCTCCGCCAACAGGCAATAAGCCATTAATTGGAAGACGTGAGAAGCCGGCGGTGTTTCCGGAGCCGGCTGAGATTTGATTTCGATCGGAATCAGTTGTTCCCCTTTTTGAATCAACAGATCCGGTTTCCCGGCCAAGCGGGTTTCCGGGTCAAACAGAGGGGCTTTCAACTTCCCGTTCGGAGCGATATCCTCATAAACCGGTTTGCCTTGAAAGAGAATATCGGAAGCTTTCTTTCGCTCCATTAAAATCAACCCGGCCAGCGCAAGCACCAAAAGCAAAATTCCGAGAAGCAGCTGCTGATTCATTTCGCCCCCACGTTCGCCGCAATCCACCAAGAAATCAAGCCCAGCGCCGAAATCAGCATCAGGATCAGGATAATCCGGGCAATCCGCATCGCCGATAATCGCCTGCCCATTTTCCGATGAAAACGGGTGCCTTCATTCATGGCGGGCAGGTTTTCGTTGGGAGCGTTTTGATTCCGATACCACCATGCCCGCGCACAATAGACATAGGTCCCCAGCTCGGAAGCGGTGATAATTTTTTGCGAGGTTTTATTTTTCATTTTCAATCGATTTTACCGCAGCCGGCCCGATACTCCCGCGAATCGTTCGCAGAAAAAGTCGACCAGCCGATCCGTTTCGGCGCGCTGAGACTGTTTTTCTTCGTCTCCGTACGTCGGGAACGGCGCGGCGAAAGAAGCAAGCCCGATCGCACCGGTCCTCTTGCGGAGGCGTTTCCGCGGCACAATCGGAAAAACCTGCACCGAATTTCTCAACCCCGGTGCAGGATATCCGTAAACGATATGCCGTTTTATTTTTTTTCGAAAACTTCGATCGCTTTTTGCAGTTCCGCTTTCAGCTTTTCTTCCCGCAAGCTCAAAGTCAAATCCGCTCGCGTCCGTTCAACGATACCGCGCAGAAGATCCGTCTGCCGCCGCAATCCGTTTGTCACGGCATCGGGATAATCCATCGTGATCAGGATCGAATAAATCTCATCCATCAGGCTCAGCAATCGTTCCGCTTCTTCCGAGTATCCCATTCGCAGGATATCCATACAGCGGCGGCGCAATTCCCCGGGCGTCTCGGCCATCCCGCGCAGATAAGTGGCGGTCAGCACCCCCATCTCTTCCGCGGTGGGAATCGGCTCGTTTTTGATAAACGCACAGGTCAGCGTCGCTTCGCAATGTTCCTTGATGGCATCCTGAGTGTAGCCGGCATAATACAGATCCGGATATATTTCCAGCTCGGCTTTTAATGCCTCGAACAGCTTTTGCCCTTCCTGTAATTGGCTGTGCGCCTCATCCGCTTCCCCGCGATGAATGGCGCGAATGGCATTCGCCGAATGCCGCGTCAACGAACGTGCTTTCGTCAAAGCATTATCCCGTGCCAGCGTACGGGCTTCAAAATCCTGATAAGCCCGACCGGCTATTTCCGAAATTTTATCGATGTAGTTCATTAGAACGGAATCTCATCCTCATCGATTTCCGAATCGCTGTATTCGGGGACTCCGCCGCTCGCATTTCCGGCATTTTCCGATTCGGAACGGGTCGTCAACGAACGGATCGTCGAGGCATTCACTTCGAAGGAAGCCGAAGCGGTCCCGTCGTTGCGCGTCCAAACCCGCGGACCCCCGGTATTGGGATCCGGAACCAGCCGCCCTTCGATCAACACCTTATTGCCTTTTTTCAGATAGTTATTTGCATATTCCGCCAATTTTGACCAGCAAGTCACCCTGAACCAAATTGTCTCCTTTACCGTCTGACCCTGAGTATTCGAATATTGTCGGCTGGAAGCCACACTGAAAGACGTAACCGGAACCCCTGACGGTGTGTATCGCATTTCCGGATCCCGGCCGATATTCCCTGCTATGATAATCGTATGAAACATGTTTTCTCCTTATTCAATTGTCTTCTATCGGTTTTCCATTGTTGTGGACAATTGTATCAAAATAACTTTTTTCTGTTTAGGAAATTCATTTCCCGAGATCCGTTTTCATCCGCAAATCCCGCGAAAAGTGATTTTTAAACATAAAAGGCCGGGAATCAATCCCGACCTTTACATGAAAAGGAGTGCCGTCTTTCAATTTTTCAATCTGAGACGGCTTGGAAAAAGATAAAAAAAGAAGAATTTTGCTTTTGCTGTCCCGATCTTGATTATGTTACAAATGTCATTATTTGTCAATGCCTAAATATGACATTCGTCAAATTTGATGACATTTCTTTTTTCATTCATTCGACCGTCACGGATTTCGCCAAATTTCGCGGTTTATCCACATCGCAGCCACGCAATACCGCCGTGTAATAGGCGAACAGTTGGAGTGGAACGATAGCCACCAACGGCGCAAAAAAATCATCCACTTTGGGAATCCGGATGATCTCATCCGCCAATCCCTCCGGCACCGTGATATCCTCTTGGGTCACCAGCAGCACCCGCGCACCGCGGGTTTTCACCTCGCGGATATTGCCGAACATCTTCTCGATCAGGGCATATTGCGTCGCCACCGCCACCACGCTGACGCCGTCCTGAATCAGTGAGATCGTGCCATGCTTCAATTCACCGGCGGCATATGCCTCGCTGTGGATATAAGATATCTCCTTTAATTTCAGCGATCCTTCGACCGAGACGGCGTTATCCAGCGATCGGCCGATGAAAAAGGCATGATCCGCATTCATATACTCGCTGGCAATGTGCTTAATTCCATCTGTATCCGATAGAACCTTCTCGTCCAGCGCCGGGACGGAAAACAGCGCAGCGGTCAGCTCAAGCTCTCGCTGCGGTGATATCTGCCCGCGAATCGCCGCGATTTTGATCGCTAACAGATAGAGCAGCCCCAACTGTACCGAATATGCTTTCGTCGAAGCCACCGCAATCTCCGGACCCGCCCAGCAATAAACGGTTTTATCCGCCTCGCGGGCGATCGTCGAACCCACCACGTTAACAATCGCGATGGTTGTGCAACCCGCCTGCTTCGCCAACCGCATCGCCGCAATGGTATCCAACGTCTCTCCCGATTGGGAAATGACGATCACCGGATCACCCTGCGCCAAAATCGGGTCGGCATAACGAAACTCAGAGGCGATATCCACCGTCACCGGCAAATGAATCAGTTTTTCCATTGCGTACTTTGCCACGATACCGGCATGCATGGCCGTCCCGCAGCCGATGATGTGAATGCACTGTGCCTCCCGGAAGACCGCGTCGTCGATTCCTTCGCCGCTGAAATCCGGCCTCCCTTCGCGAATGCGGGGAGCCAGTGTCTTTTCCAGCGCGGAAGGCTGTTCATGAATTTCCTTCAGCATGAAATGGGGATAACCGCCCTTCTCGGCCGACTCGATGTCCCAATCGGCGGTTAATATTTCTTTTTTCACCCGATTCCCCAGTGAATTGAAAATATCCACCCCGTCCTTGGTGATCACGGCGATATCGTCCGTATCCAACAAGCTGTACCGGCGGGTATATTTCAGAAAAGCGGGAATGTCCGAAGCGACGAAATTCTCTCCGTCTCCGTATCCGATTACCAGCGGGCTTTCCCGCCGAACGGCGTAAATGCGATCCGGAAAATCCAAGAATAAAATCGCCAGAGCGTAATAACCGTGCAATTCCTGCGTGGTTCGAAGAATCGTCCGAATCGGGTCGCCGTCGTAATAATAATCCAGCAGCTTAACCGCGGCTTCCGTATCCGTCTCCGAAAGAAATTCATAACCTTTTTCAATCAGAAAATCGTGGATTTCAGCATGATTCTCGATAATTCCGTTATGGACGATCGAAACCCGGGCGCTGGAATGCGGATGAGAATTAACGTCGCTCGGTTCTCCGTGGGTTGCCCAGCGGGTATGTCCGATCCCGCAGCATCCGGTCAGCGGTTCCATCGAAGCCAGCTTCTCTCGCAGACAAGATAAACGACCCTTGGCTTTTACCGTCCGAATTTGATTCTGTTCGATAACTGCCACCCCCGCGGAATCATACCCGCGATATTCAAGCCTGGTTAGACCGTCCAACAGCACCGGCAAACATTCTTTGGATCCGGCATATCCGACAATTCCGCACATTTTTTCATCCTTTCCGACCCGTTGTCAGAAACATCAAAAACAGAAGAATCTTAATCCATTTTCAAGATCCCGAAAGATTTTCCTGACCCCGCTCATCGGCGCCGGAACGGCTTCCCCCGCAACTTTTTCATGTCACGAGCAATAAAGTCCCCCATTATACATAAAAAAGACGACCTCCCCCTACGGAGAAGTCGTCTTCGTCCTAATCCAAAAGAAAAATTTTAGAGAAAACCCTGCACCAGAGCCAGCAGAACACCGCCGGCGATCACCGAACCCAGCTGACCGGCCGTGTTGGCACCCATAGCGTGCATCAAAATAAAGTTATCCGGATCTTCTTCCAAAGCTATCTTTGCCGCGATCCGTCCCGCCATCGGGAACGCGCTGATTCCGCAGGCACCGATCAACGGGTTGATCTTCCGACCGGTGATCACCTTCATGAACTGGCCGAAGAGCATACCAAAGACCGTATCGAGCACGAAAGCCAGCAGCCCCAGTACCAGGATGAACAGAACACCGACCGTCAGGAACTGGCTGCCGATCATGGTTCCGCCGACCGCCAGGCCGAGGAACAGCGTGGAAACGTTGATAATTTCATTTTGAGCGGCTTTATCCAAACGATCCACAACACCGCTTTCCTTCAGCAGGTTACCCAGCATCAGAGCGGCGATCAACGGCGCAGCTGCCGGAGAAATAATGCTGATAATGATCGTAACCAGCATCGGGAAAACCACGATCGAACGATCGGAAACTTCGCGCGGTGCATATTCCATGCGGATCTTCCGGTCTTCTTTGCTGGATAACGCCTTCATGATGGGAGGCTGGATAATCGGAATCAAGCTCATATAGGAATAAGCAGCCACAGCAATCGGTCCCAGCAAATTGGGAGCGATCTTCGATGTGACATAGATAGCCGTCGGCCCGTCAATGGCGCCGATCGTCCCGATGGATGCGGCTTCCGCAAGCCCCCAATGGAGACCCGGGAAAGATTTAGCAAGGAAGGAAGCCAGTAAAAGCGTCCCGTAAATTCCGAACTGGCCGGCAGCGCCCAGAATAACCATCTTCGGCATTGCCAACAGCGGGCGAAAATCGATCATCGCGCCCACGCCGACAAAAATCAGCAGCGGGAACAACTCCGTCGTAATCCCGGCGTCATACAACACCTTCAGGAAACCCGAGCGAACCACTTCCGTCGCCTGGCCGTTTACCACTTCCGTCACCGTAAATGTCTGATAAGCCGACATACCGAGGTTCGCCAAAACGCAGCCGAAACCGATCGGCAGCAGCAACGTCGGTTCATATTCCTTGAAGATTGCCAGCCCGATCAAAACCAAACCGACAATAATCATCACAATCTCTCTCCACGAGAGAAGATAAAAAGTATCTACGATACTACCGAGGTTCCCCATATCGATACCTCGTTAATCTGCGAATGACAGTAAAACCTGCCCGTGCGTCACAGAATCGCCTTTATGGACGTTGATCGTCGCAACGGTTCCGTCGCGATTGGCAAGGATGTTATTCTTCATTTTCATCGCTTCCAAAACGAACAGGACATCCCCTTTCTTCACAGTCTGACCCTCTTTAACCAAAACCTCCTGGATCACACCCGGAATCGGGGCTTTGACGGTATCGGAGCCGGCAGCCGCAGGCTTCGGAGCGGGGGCAGCGGCGGGTTTTGTTGCGTGAGCGACGGGAGCGGGTTTGGCAGCGGAATCCCCGTAAACCTTGAATTCGGTCCCGTCGACTTTCACAGTCATCGGGTTGGCATTTGGATCGGCAATTTCGACATCGAATGTTTTATCTTCGACCTTAACAGTAAGTTTCATTGGTAAGACTCCTTTAAAAATTTTTTATCGTTCAGTCTTTTAATTCTTCGAAAAACAATTATGATTCCTTCTTGGCGGCAACATAACCGGCAGCGGCGGCGGCAACCTGCATCTTCAGATCGTAATTCTGAATAGAAGCCACAGCGGCGGCGGCAGCCTGCATCTTCAACACATTCTCATCCACCATTTCAACGACGGGGGTGATGATTTCCGCTTCGACTTCTTCGATCACTTCCGCTTTTTCGGGATCTTTGATCACCCTGACAATGATTTCCATTACGCCCCAAAGGATCAATAATGAAATAAACAGGATCAGAATCCCGATCAGCGTAATCTGACCCGCCTGACCCATCACATGGGAATTGTCGATCAACTTTTCAGTGGTTTCAACTATTTCAACTTCCATCTGTTTTATCCTTTCCTGCCGGTTTTCTATACCGGCATATTTCCGTGCTTTCGTTCTTCCGGCACGATTTTTTTCCTTTTTATTCCGGACAAAGCTTTTATAATCTTTTTGCGTGTTTCCTGCGGTTCGATCACATCATCGATAAAGCCGGTTTCCGCCGGCACAAAGGGATTCAAATATTTCTTTCGATATTCTTCGACCAAGCGGCGATATTCCGCGTCCGGATCCTGAGCCGCTTCGATCTGTTTTCGATACAATATCTTGGCTGCCCCTTCCGGACCCATCACCGCGATTTCAGCCTGCGGCCAAGCGAAAGACACGTCCGAGCCCATCATTTTGCTGCCCAGCACGATATAGGCACCACCGTACGCCTTGCGAGTCACGACCGTCACCTTGGGCACGGTGGATTCGGCGTAAGCATACAGCACCTTCGCCCCATGACGAATCACCCCGTGATGCTCCTGATAGACACCGGGCAAAAATCCCGGGCAATCCACCAGCGTCACGATCGGGATATCATAACAATCGCAGGTTCGGACAAAGCGGGAGATTTTATCCGATGAATTGATATCCATCACCCCGGCCATTATCGAAGGCTCCTGGGCCACAATTCCCACCGCTGTCCCGTTGAAACGGGCAAATCCGATAATGCAGTTCGGTGCAAATTCCGCCTGCAATTCGAAGAAACTGTCCCGATCTGTGATCGTTTCGACGATTTGATGCATCGAATACGGTTCGGCGGGATCAGCCGGGACGATCGAATTCAAAAAGGGATCCATGCGGTCGATCGGGTCATCCGCCGGAAGATCGGCGCTGATACCGTGCCAACGATCCGGAAGATAGGCCAGCAAGCGCCGGCAATATTCCAACGCCTCTTGATCCGAATCGGCTGCCAGATGCGCCAGACCGCTTTCCGCGAGATGAACCTCGCTTCCGCCCAACGTCTCGGAGTCGATCTGCTCGCCGGTCACCGATTCGACCACATCCGGCCCGGTGAGAAACATAAACGATTTTTTCCGGGTCATAATGATAAAATCGGTCGTCGCGGGTGAATAGGCCGCGCCGCCGGCACAGGGTCCGAGTATCAAACTGATTTGGGGAACCACGCCCGATAGACCCGTGGTGCGCATAAAGATGCCGGCATATCCGGCAAGGCTGACGATGCCTTCCTGAATGCGCGCGCCGCCGGAATCGATCAGATGAATCACCGGCGCTTTGTTTTCCTTTGCCATATCCATCAGATGACAGATTTTCCGGCTTTGAATCTCGCTCATCGTCCCGCCGTTCACGGTGAAATCCTGAGCATATAAATAGACCGTGCGGTTATCGATCGTGCCGAAGCCGGTGATCACGCCGTCTCCGTAATATTTGTTTTTGGTATCAAAACGGGAAAGAGTATAAGGTTCCAATTCCAGAAAAGAATCCGGATCCAACAGGGTTTCAATGCGCTCACGGGCGGTCATTTTTCCCTGAGCATGGTGTTTTGCGACCCTTTCCTTTCCGCCGCCGTCCAGAATCTGTTGTCTGCGCCGGCGAAGTTCTTCATATTCAGAATCAGACATCAAATTTTCCATTCTACCAATTTTACCTTACTTCCTCTATTTTGCCGTTCCCGATCGGAAGAAGTGTTATCCTCGCGGGCGTTCCGCCCCGAGGCCGGCATCGAAAGGATGTCCGATTGAGTATATAATTACTCATAATCTATCGTATCGGATTCTTGCCGTCACAACAGGGTGCGGAGAAGATTAAGTTTTTTGAAGAATTCAACGAGATATAAAGAAAAAATACGCGGAAAAGAGAAAAAGAATATAATGGATATATCTGAATTAATTATACAGCTTCGTCTGTGCGTAGGCTATTTGGGAGAACGGGACAATTTTGGTTGGTGGCGGAGTTCCTTTTTTATCAAAGAGAGTAATATTTTTCTTTCCCCGCTTTTTAGCAGAACTCAACTTTTGGCTCAATGCAATGGTGTTACACATGCTGCAACTTTAATACACGATGAGCGGATTGGTATTGGAAATGTTTATCATTTATTCCGATTGCCCGAAGAAATTGAACGGAGAATTCATAACTCTTTAAAAGAACCCGAATGGAATCAAATAATTTTAACGATATTAGCAAACACAGATACTGCTTTGGATTCGTTACAAAAAATAAGAGGACCTATTGAAGAAAAAATTCCAACAGGCACAGGTCCGATTAGAGTCGGAAATATTAATGAAATATATAATAAAGACACTTGGAAATATGTAGCTGGTTATTACTTATTTGGCTTTACCCATAAATTTTTAATTTGTCCTTATTTTTCAGATATCCATGAATGATGAACAATACACCACAAAATTAGGATCCGGACAAGGAATCATTGAAGAGACGATAGTGCTGCTTGAGCTATGGTCTCCCGGAATGACCGGTACTGAATTGTTTAAAGTTGCTTTAGAATCCGGCAAGTTCCCGAATATTTCTGCTCGTAGGTTAAAAAATCTAATTTTAGAAGGCTTTGCTCCCCGATATTTAATTCAAGACGATAAACCTGCGATTTATATAAAATCTTTACAAAATAACTCATCAAATAAAGAATTATCGCAAATTTTATATCTTTATACTTGCCGGAGAAACAGAATCTTTTATGATTTTGTTAAAGAAATTTACTGGAAAGCTTATTCTTCCGGCCAGGAATCAATTTCAATTGGTCAAGCACGCAATTTTGTTATTAACGCAAATCAGGATGGGAAAACTAGCAAACCATGGGGCGCCAGTATGATTCAACGAGTTCCGGTATATTTGGTAGGAACATGTGCTGATTTTGGATTGGTTGAGAAGAAAAAATCTGCTGTAAGAAAAATTTTACCCTTTCGAATTGAAACATCTACTGTGTTATATCTCGTTTATGATCTTCATTTTTCAGGATTTAGTGATATCGGAATTCTTAATCATACAGATTGGGGATTATTCGGTTTGAATCGATATGATGTCTTGGATGAATTAAAACTGCTCTCTTTGAAGAATTGGTTTATTGTTCAATCGGCCGGAGATATCATCAAAATAGGTTGGCAATACCGGAACATGGAGGATTTAATCGATGCCATCATTAGAAGATAATTTCAATGAACTATTGAAACGGATAAAAAATGGGCGAGAGATAGGAGATACCGGGTTTGAACCCATTTATTATTTAATTTTTTCTCCCCGTGAAATTTTAAATGTAAAACGAAATCTGCCAGCTT